>ENA-OQAX01000141-OQAX01000141.1-human-gut-metagenome-genome-assembly--contig:-NODE-141-length-16050-cov-1.753941_pt1 | contig 16050 bp, 23 predicted proteins | sample MGYA00242741_ERZ504539 | MGnify/ENA primary metagenome ERZ504539 (study PRJEB26092, sample SAMD00036277) | human gut metagenome | host: Homo sapiens | study: EMG produced TPA metagenomics assembly of... | reverse complement strand
AGAGATTCGTGTCCTGGTGGCACTCTTCGAGCGCGCGTACCATCGGTTCACCTGCAGGACCGCACACCATATTGATCACAGCCGTGGAGTCCATGGGATTGCGCTGGCGCAGGGCCAGTTGCGACATAATACGCGCAGCCGAGGTACCGTATTCGGCAAAGTAGCGCTGCTGAAGCGTGCCGACCGGCGCGCGAACGATAAAGCGGGAAACCCAAGAGCGATCGGCGGCTCGGCTCTGCGGGCTGCGGCCGTCGGCGAGCGGACGGGACGAAAGCACCAAGCCGCACAGCTCGATATGGCTCAGATGCGCCGCGCGCTTAAAGATGTCAAACATGGCCCCGCATGGGGTGAGCTCAACTTGAGATGCCATGACCTAGGCCTCCTTGGTCGTAGAAATAGAATCGGACGATACTTCGACAGGTCCGCCAAAAGTACGGGCAGCTGCGGCTCCACCGGCAAGCGGAGTCGCCATCTGGGCTTTTGTGCGTCGTGGTGCCGAAACGGGAAGTTCAAAGGCAAAGCCCATCGCAAGCAAAAACCACGTAAGCGTATAGGTTGCAACCAGAGCGGCAACAAGGCTGCCCATCACGGCGCGTTGGGAAAATACGCTACATGCAGCCACAACCAGCACCGGAACCTCGCAGGCAGAAAGCGCAAGCACACCCTGCAGGAACCCCGAGCGCCGATTGCGCGCAAGTGCCCCCGCGGTACGCCGGCTATGCCTGGCAGCGCCAACGCCAGTGCGGCAATAATACTCGGTAGCGACCCAGACCACACGAGCGATCACCAAGTCGCCGTCACGCGCGCCCGACGCCAGCAGCGCGGCCGAAACCACGACCACAGCCCAACCACGCCACAGACGACCGTCGCGCCGACCATCAGCGCGCGAGAACCGCGCGGCCAGACGCATCCATGGGGCACGGCGTGAGCGGCTCGCCGCGAAGCGAACGACCGACATTTTGCGCATAGTGGTCACAAACGCCGAGAGCGCCGCCTCGACCGCCGCCGGCTCGGGACGATCTTTTTGATGACTGGACAGACAGGCCATCACCACGTCGAACAGCTGGGCATCGACATTCGGTGAAACAAAGACTGCCATGGAACTTGCTCCGGAGGGCTATACTTTAGTAGGACGATAAATAATGCGTTCCTAAATTGAAAATAAGGTTATCAAAGTCGGTTTCAGAACTTCAAAAAATTTTTTTTTGATTTTTTTGAAAAACAGTTCCGCTTTGTACCCCTATTTTCTCCTATTAGCAGAGGGAGTAATTCCTGTAATGCTAAATCAGATTACATAAAGAAAGGAGGATAAGAGAATGTCAAGGACTTCAAAGATTACAGCACTCTATGAGCGTTTATCAAGAGATGATGACCTCAATGGTGAGTCAAATTCAATAACCAACCAAAAGAAATACTTGGAAGATTATGCTCGCAGAAATGGGTTCACGAATATTCGCCATTTTACTGACGATGGTTTTTCGGGTGTGAATTTCAATCGCCCGAGTTTTCAAGAGTTGATTAAAGAAGTAGAAGCAGGAAATGTCGCAACGATTATCGTTAAGGATATGAGCCGATTGGGGCGAAACTATCTGCAAGTCGGATTTTATACGGAAATTCTGTTTCCGCAGAAAGATGTCCGTTTTCTTGCAATCAATAACAGCATTGACAGCAACAATGCTTCGGATAATGACTTTGCCCCGTTTTTGAATATAATGAACGAATGGTACGCCAAAGACACAAGCAATAAAATCAAGGCTGTGTTTGATGCCCGTATGAAAGACGGAAAGCGTTGTAGCGGTTCTATTCCCTATGGATATAACCGACTGGCAACCGATAAACAAACGCTTGTCGTTGACCCTGTGGCTTCCGAGGTGGTAAAGCGTATCTTTCTGCTTGCCAACGAGGGCAAAAGTCCGAGAGCAATCGCTGAATTGCTTACCGAAGAAAAAGTTTTAATTCCGGCAGCACACGCAAAGGAATATCACCCCGAGCAGTATAACGGAATGAAGTTTACAGACCCGTATCTTTGGGGAATGTCAACCATAAGAACAATTTTAAGCAGACAGGAATATCTCGGTCATACTGTTTTGCGTAAATCGGTCAGCACCAATTTCAAGCTGCACAAAAGGAAGAATACCGATGAAGATGAACAGTATGTGTTTTACAATACGCACGAGCCTATCATCTCGCAGGAACTTTGGGACAGCGTTCAGAAACGAAAGAAACGAGCGAACAGGACAGCAGCCAAAGGTACGCATAGCAATCGTTTAAGCGGTTATCTGTACTGTGCGGATTGTGGCAGAAGAATGACCCTGCAAACGCATTACAGTAAAAAAGACCGTTCTGTGCAGTATTCTTACCGTTGCGGTGGGTATGCAAGCAGAGTAAACGCATGTACTGCCCATTCGATTAGTGCTGATAATGTTGAAGCCTTGATATTATCGGCAGTCAAACGATTATCAAAATTTGTTCTGAATGACGAAGAAGCCTTTGCAAAGGAACTTCAAGCATTGTGGAACGAAAAGCAGACAGAAAAGCCAAAGCAGAATAAATCAGAATTGCACCGTTTTCAGAAACGATACGATGAACTTTCCAAACTCAGTCGTGGCTTGTATGAAAATCTTGTTTCGGGATTACTGCCCGAAAGACAGTACAAGCAACTGATGAAGCAGTATGATGATGAGCAGGCAGAACTGGAAACGAAGATTGAGGAAATGCAACAGGAACTGACCGAAGAAAAGACAAATACGGTTGATATTAAGCATTTCATTTCCTTGATACGCAAGTGCAAAGAGCCGACAGAAATATCCGATTTGATGTTTGCCGAACTCATTGACAAGATTGTGGTTTATGAAGCAGAGGGAGTGGGAAAAGCAAGGACACAAAAGGTTGATATTTATTTCAACTATGTCGGGCAGGTCGATATTGCCTATACGGAAGAAGAACTTGCTGAAATAAAGGCACAGGAAGAACAGATAGAAGCGGAACGATTGGCAAAACAGCGTGAGCGTGAAAAAGCCTACCGAGAGAAGCGAAAGGCGAAAGAACTCGCTGAAAACGGTGGAGAAATCGTCAAGACAAAGGTATGTCCTCATTGCCAAAAAGAATTTATCCCTACAAGCAACCGACAGATTTTCTGTTCAAAGGACTGTTGCTATCAGGCAAGGCAGGACAAGACAAAAGCCGACAGAGAAGCAGAAAAAGGAAATCATTATTATCGTCAGCGTGTATGTGCTGTGTGTGGCAGTACCTACTGGCCTACACACAGTCAGCAGAAATTATGTTCTGAGGAATGTCAAAAGCAAAATCACAACGAGAAATCTTTGGAATTTTATCACAAGAAGCAAAAGGAGAAGTCAAAATGCAAAGATTTATTACAGACAAAAGAACTGGTATCCAGTACGAACTCAGTCGGAGATATTACTATCCCTGCTTAACAGTAGAAAACGAAGAAACCGCCTATGCTCACAAAATACGGAAGAATGAGGGAAAGATATTTAAGAGAACACAAGAGAGTCTTATATTTCAATCTTCTTACAAGTGGAAAGTTATATGAACACCTTGCTGAAATTGATACTTCGGCGTGTAATATGGCGAAGTATCTGATAAAGGAAATGGCAAGAAAACAAGGTGTAACGGAACAACTGAAAGCAGAGGATATGATGAAATGGGTCGGATTGATGAATAATATCGGAGCCTGTGTAGACGAGATTGTATTGAACGATATTGTGTATTCCTAATAGCATACCAACCGAAAAGGAACTGCTGTCTTAACGGATGGCAGTTTTCTTTTTCGGCAAGTATTCAAGAAGTTATTAAGTCGTGAGTGTAATGGAAGTGGTAGAAAAGTATAACGCAAACAGGTATAAACCCCGTATCTGATATGCCATTCCCTTATATATGGTTGTAACTTTTGTATGAACGCTATTGACAAGAAAACTTGGTATGAGTATAATTAAGGTGTGCAAAGAAAACTTGGAACGGAGGTATTCTTATGAAAAAGGAAGAAATCTTAAACGCAAGTAGAAAAGAACATCAAAATAAAGACTTGGCTGAAATGGAAATGATATATCGAGCAGGAAGTCACGCAAGTAGAGTGGGGGCTTTGGTGTGTTGTCTGCTTTCTTTGCTATCTTCTATGCTTGCCCATACTATGATTTACAGTCCTTGGGTTATATATTTCAGTATTCTTGCGACACAATGGTTAGTTCGCTTTATCAAAATGAAACGAAGGAGTGATTTGCTATTGACCATTATGTTTTTCATTCTTTCCGTTTTGGCATTTGTTGGATTTGTTCGCCAAATTTTAGAGGTGAGCATATGAAAGAGCAATTACATTTTGAAAAATCACTTAAAGGAAGTTCGTACAGCGGCAAAATCTTTCTCAAACACAGCTTGCAGAATGGTAGGAGTTTCAAGAAATACCATTAGTTCTATTGAAACTGGACAGTTCAACCCAACAGCAAAGTTGGCATTGATTTTATGTATTGCTTTAGACAAGAAATTTGAAGAACTGTTCTATTTTTAGGAGGTAATTATGGAGAACATTATGTTGTTGATTTTAGGAGTGTTCATATCTGTTATGGGAATTGTAAATATCAAAGGCAATATCAGTACAATTCATTCTTACAATAGGCGAAAAAGTAAAAAGAAGAAGATATACCAAAAGTATGGAAAAGCCGTTGGAACAGGAACACTGATTATCGGAATATCTTTGGTGTTAGGTTTTATAGTTTCATTTTGGAGTGAAGAGATTATGGGATTTATTATTCTTCCAGCAGTTTATTGTCGGATTAGGCTTTATGTTGTATGGACAAAATTAAAATACAATAAAAGGGATTTTTTAAGCAAAGGAAACTTTTGAATTTTCCGAATTTTTTTTAATACATTTTTTGAACTGAAAAACTTGATTGAACCTTGGTTGACACATTTCCAAGCATAGGTGGTGGTAATGCAACTATAAAAAAATGCTATGATTTTGTCAAAAGGAAAGGAGAACTGACAATGAATATAGCAGACAGAATACAATATTTACGAAACAAAAGGATATTCGCAGGAGGAACTTGCTGATAAGGTTGGTGTATCAAGACAGGCTGTATCAAAATGGGAAAGTGAACAAAGCACACCCGATTTAGAAAAAGTAATCGCTATGAGCGAACTTTTTGAAGTCACAACGGATTATATTCTTAAAGGAATAGAACCAGTATCAACAACGAATAGAAAGACTGTTAAGACGTTGTACTTAGGGTTTGTTTTAATATTTGCAACCATAGCAGGAATATGGTCTTTTGCTGCAAACCGATTTAATTATGATGAAATTATTATGATTATTTTAGCAGGCGGCGTAGTTGGTTTAGGAATGGCTCTAATTTGTTCAGGTAATCGGCAGTATAGTTTCAAACAAGAAAACAATAATAAAAAAGTGAAACTTTCAGTTTTACGCAGATAATCAACAATCTATTAGAACGCAGAAAACATCGTAGAAATACGGTGTTTTTTGTTGCCCCAAACCCTACAATTTCATACATAACCACAGGTTAGTACAAATACCTTGTGTGATTTTTAGAAAGGCTTAGAAAGGCAATTTTGCCCGATTTTCGCCCCGAGAAATGACAGAAACAAGGCTCTGAGTATCTTCCCTGTGGTTTTTTTGTTTTCAGACGGAAAGGAGGATTGATATGCCGAGAATGAGTAAGAAACGGAAACAAGAGTGGGCGTTGTTTCTGAATGAAAGAAATCGCATTACCTACAACGACCTTTGCAGAAAATGCAGTAATGACTGCAAGCAGAGTTTCCGCTGTATCGTGGTGTATTGCCCGAAGTATTTATCAAAAAGGAGAACGAAGAACAATGATGAAAATGGAAAATGAAATAAATGTAACTGTACCTCTTGAAGTTGTAAAGGCAAGTGAGATTGAACCGAAAGAAGTGAAATGGCTGTGGTATCCGTATATTCCGTTCGGCAAGGTTACGCTCTTGCAGGGCGATCCTGGCGATGGGAAAAGCAAGTTAATGCTTTCCATAGCGCCCTGCTCTCAAAAGGAGAAGCCTTGCCCTTTACCGATGAAGAAGTTGAACCTATGACTATCATCTATCAGACAACGGAAGATGATGCAGACGATACGGTAGTACCCCGTTTTAATTCTGCCGGTGGGAACGGAGAAAACCTTATCTTCATCAAGGAAGATGAAAAATCTTTATCCTTTGGGGATAACCGTATTGCTGAAGCAATCAAAAAGTACCACGCAAAACTTTTAATTCTTGACCCGATGAGTTCCTATATCGGAGAGAACTGCTCAATGAACAATGCCAACGAAACACGAGCAGAGTTTAATCATCTGATAGCGGTTGCAAAGAATACTGGCTGTGCCATTGTGATTATCGCTCATATGAACAAGATGAGAGATACGAACCCACTTTATCGCACCAAGGTCGATTGATATTGCGGGTGCTGCAAGAAGTATTCTTGCAATCACACGCACACCGAACAAAGAAGCTCCAGCGGAAAGATATATGGTGCAAGTGAAATCCAACCTTGCCCCGACAGGCTCGGCAATTCTCTTTGAGGTGGCAGAAAAGGGCGTGGACTTTATCTCTGAAATGGAAATGACAGCAGAAGAAGCGTTCCAGTCCCTTGCCCCTAAAATGGGCAGACCGAACGACAAGGAAATCAAGGCGAAAGAATTTCTTTTAGAAATGCTGAAAGACGGAGAAATGCTTTCTTCGGATTGTGAAGAAAGACTTGAAGCCGCAGGGTTCAAGAAATCGACCATCAAAAAGGCAAAGAAGAAAGCAGGCGTTATCTCACGAAAACGAGGCTTTCTGTGGTACTGGTCTTTGCCGATGGGCGATATACCGAGAGAATAAAAAGCAGGCTGTCTGATGATTGGACAGTCTGTTTTTATGATTGAGGTATCAAAAGGAGGTCGAAGGGGAAGCCTCCCTTCGCCCACGACATCTTTGCAGACGAAGTCTGAAAGTGTCATAGTGGGTTACACACATTCAAAGAATGTTGTGTAATGGCTTCGCCTCCTGCTGAGAAAAGGAGAGCAAAAATGGCAAAAAACCAACAAGGCAGATATGAGTTGTGCAAGGGGTAAAAACAATACACCGCTTCTGATGTGAGCAAGGCGGAAAGGCACAACGAACGCAAGAATGAAACTTACGAAAAATATGAATGTGATTGTGGAGCGAATACCCTTTAATGTGCATTTCAAAAAAAAACGACTGCCCCGACCTATATGGAACAGTTAAAGCAGATGGAAACAGACGGGCAGGTGTCGCTTCGTGGGTTGAGGAAAGACGCAACGCTGTTTGATGAAATTGTGATTGATGTGAACACGATGTACTTTGAGCGTAATGGTGGCTATGAATACGCAAAGCAGTTTTATGAAGAAGCCTATCATTTCATCGAAGAAAAATTCGGTGCTGACAATGTTATATCGGCAGTAATGCACGCTGATGAAATCAATATAGCAGCCAGTGAGGAACTTGGAAAAGAGGTTTACCATTATCATCTTCACGCTATGGTTCTGCCAGTGGTGGAGAAAGAAATCTTATGGAGTAAGCGTTGTAAAGACCCCGAACTGCGAGGAACAGTCAAGGAAGTTGTTAATCAGATTAGCCATTCAAAGAAATGGAAATCGGATATTCCGCTGGCCGATGAAAAAGGAAATCCGTTGCTAAGAAAGAACGGTAAGCCGATGTTCCGAGCGTCGTACAGCATACTGCAAGACGAATTGTTTAACTATATGACGGAACAAGGATTCAAAGGCTTTCAGCGTGGCGAATACGGAAGTACAGCAGAGCATTTAACTTCCCTGCAATATCAAATCCAACAGGACAAAGAGCGATTGGAGAGGTTGCAGAAGCGTATTCAGAAAGAGCAAGTTAAGTATGAGCTGCCCGTCATACTTTCCAAAACCTTAAATGAGATTGACAGTATGGGGCAGAAAACAATCACAGGTAAAATGGCAATCTCCAAAGAGGATTATTCTCAACTGACTGCCCTTGCCAAAGAGGGTATTACCAGCGTGCGGAAATCAAAAAATTTGAGCAGAGTGCCACTTATTACCGACAGAAATATATGGACAGTGCAAACGCATTGGAACGAAATGAAAAACCAAAATACAACGAACTGAAAAGAAAAAGTGCAGACCTTTTCTTGAAGCGTTTAGAGCATTTCCCCCGAAGTTGCCAAACTTTTTACCGAAAAAGTAAGGCAACTTTTTTCTTTGCGAGAAGCACAGTTACAAGCCGAAAAAGAAGCAAGGGAAAAAGCAAGACAGGAGCGTATCAAGGAACGCAGAAACAAGCGTGGTATGGAAAGATAACCATTTCCATTATACTCACGACTTAATGACTTCTTGATATGTTCTGATGAAACAGATGTATTTGTGGGGTGTTCCAAAGGGAATGCCCCACAGTCAATTTTGGAAAAGGAGAAACGGATTATATGAAAGAAAACACTTTATCTTATACAACACGAATAGGCAAAACAACTTTTATTGTCAATGTGAAGCAATCGGAAAGAGCAAAGAAGCCTTTGAATACGGTATTTCAAGAAATATGCAGACACGAGATGTTGGGAGATTTTTCAGCAGATAACTATTTGAATTTAGAAAATTTGCAAAAATCATCTTGACAAACTCGTTCCCGAAGGAACCGGATACCGAGCAAAATCCAGATTCGCCAGATTCTATAATATCCCGGAACTGATGAATATGTTCAAGGAGATTGCAGATATCAAGACTTCGGATCAGTTGAATCTTCCAGTACCGGAAGCGGAATACGAAACTGTAGTATTGAAACCAACAGAACAGCAGAAAGAAATCGTAGCAAGCCTAGGAGAGCGTGCGGAAGTGGTAAGAAACGGTGGCGTAGATGCTAGTGTAGACAATATGCTGAAAATTACCAATGACGGAAGAAAACTGGCACTGGATCAGCGATTGGTCAATGAACTATTGCCAGACGATCCGGGCAGTAAAAGTGTCGGTCTGTGCAGAAAAAAGCTATGAAATCTGGAAAGATACAGTTGTACAGAAATCGGCGCAGATCATTTTTTGTGACTTGAGCACACCGAAAGGCGATGGCAGTTTCAATGTTTACGATGACTTGAAACAGAAGCTGATGGCGAAAGGTGTACCGGAAAAAGAAATTGCATTCATTCATGATGCAAATACCGAAGCAAAGAAGACGGAGCTGTTTGGAAAAGTAAAATCTGGGCAGGTTCGTTTTTTGATTGGTTCAACAGCAAAGATGGGTGCCGGTACCAACGTGCAGGATCGTCTGATTGCTCTGCATCATCTGGATATTGGCTGGAAACCGTCTGATCTGGAGCAGAGGGAAGGACGTATCATCCGGCAGGGAAATCACAATAAAAAGGTTCATATCTTTCGGTATGTGACAGAATCCACCTTCGACAGCTACATGTGGCAGTTGATCGAAAATAAACAGAAGTTCATCTCCCAGATTATGACGAGCAAAGCACCGGTCAGAAGCTGCGAAGATGTGGACGAAGCGGCACTGTCCTATGCAGAGGTTAAGGCACTGGCAACTGGAAATCCGGCAGTAAAAGAAAAAGATGGCACTGGACGTGGATGTGGCAAAACTGAAACTTTTTAAAAGCCAATCACATGAATAACCAGTACCGTCTGGAAGATGATATTGCAAGAAATTTTCCACAGCAGATTGCAAAATTGACCGAGACTATTGATAGCTACAAAGCGGATATTGCCCATTATCAGGAGCATAAAATCACAGATCCAGAACAGTTTTCCATGGAGATCAGCGGCAAAGTATTTACAGAAAAGAAAGAAGCAGGAGCGGCACTACTGGCAGTCTGCAAGGACATGAAAGCAGTCGATGCAGCAATGGATATCGGAAACTATCAGGGATTCAACATGAGAATCCAGTTCGACAGCTGGAGTAAGGAGTTTATCCTGTCTGTGAAGCATGAATCGGTATCGAAAGTTCATCTGGGAGCAGATGCCCTGGGAAATATCACCCGTATCAATAATCTTCTGGAAAGCTATCCGGAGAAACTGGCAGAAGCGGAGCAACGATTGGAAACGGTACAGGAGCAGCTTACAAATGCCAAAAGAGGAAGTTGGAAAGCCATTCACAAAAAGAAGAGGAACTGAACCAGAAACTGGAGCGACTGTCAGAACTAAATGCCTTCTTAATATGGATGAACGGGAAGACACAGAAGCAGAGCAGTCAGAATCGAAAGAGAAAGAAGAACGACCGGCACGTGGTTCTATCCATGAGAAATTGCAGATTTATAAAGAAAAAAGCCAGCGGGAAGCGAGAATGGCAGGGAAGATAGAAAAGGGACTTCGGTCTGGAATAAGAAAACAGGAAAGATGGCATAATTTGGTAGAAAGAATGTTCTGCCGGTTATGCCACTTTTGGGAATACAGGAGGAACTTATATGGCGAGAAACATGATAACAGGAATAGAAACGCAGAAAATGCAGGAATATACACAGGAACAAATAGACCGTGCAGAACACATGGGAATAGCAATTCCAGCGGACGTAAAAGAACAGATTTTTGAATATGCAAATCTGGTTGGCGAAGAAGAGAAAGTAAGGACGCTGGTAAGAAATCTGGCAGATGCAGTCAATCGGTCAGATGAAGATAGAGTAGAGGAACTTCTGGATGATGCCCAAATGGATATTCAGGACTTACCAGATCCAACCATAGGCAAGCTGGAACTTCGGGATTATGGATATACAGCAGAGGATATGGTGCCGCTTAGAAAAGCAGCAGCCCTGGATTATCACAGAATGGGTTCTAAAATCTATTGCCTGGGTAGTGATGGCAGCAAGGGAGAGTATGCAAGTAAAGAAATGATACAGGCACATGAAGGGCTGTTTAGCATGGAATCACAGATGTGGGAACGGATAAGGGATCAGGATCTGGATTATGCAGATGAAGATTTTGGAGCATTTCAGGAGCCGATGAATGTGATTGGACAGGAAGAAGCTCTGAAATTATATGATGCCGGAGCAGATATCTATCTGATTACCAATTTTTCATCACCAATCTATGTTACAGAGCGAATGGAGATTGAACGAGGTCCGGAGCATTATCAGATGTCTACAGAAGAACTGGAACGATTCCGCAATTGGAATGGGAGATGCAGAAATATCCGCAGATTCAGATCTTTGAAAGAGGCAAATCTGCTATTAGGGACAAGACGAACATTCGGTATTTATCAAATAAGAGATGGTTTGCCAGGTGAAAACTATGCGTTTATGAATATGAGCTTCATTGAAAGTCACGGGATGCAGATTAAAAAAGAAGACTATGAACTGGTCTATGTGGGAGAATTATTTGGAAATATGTCGCTAGATGATATATTTGAACGATTCAACATCGACAGACCAGAAGACTTTCGAGGACATTCCCTGTCTGTCAGTGATATCGTAGTTCTGAATGAGGGGGGAAAGGTAACCGCTCATTTTGTAGACAGTATCAGTTTTGAACAGCTAGATTCTTTCCTGAATCTGGAAGAACAGGTTCTTAGTGAACTGGCATATGAGGTAGGAGAACGTTACTTTGCTATTCAGAGAACAGAAGGAGGATATGATTATTCCTTTTACGATGAAGATTTTCGTCTGATGGATGGTGGCGTCTATGAAAATGATCAAATTTCTATTGAAGAAGCGGCAGAGGAACTTCTGGAAGACGAAGGCTGGAATGGAGAACGCATCCGTGGAGATTATGATCAGTTGATGGAAAAGGTAGAAGAAATGGATGAGGTTGTAATGGCAGAGATTCAGAAAAGCCAGGGCGAATATAAGCCTTTGGCAAAGGTGGAGGAACTGGAAGAGGCGAATTATAACATGATTGATAACGTCCTTAATAATATGCCACCGAAGAAAGAGCCTTATCTGGAATATTTCGCCACAGAATGTGATGAGTTCCATGATATGGGAGCTTATGAAAAAAGTACCGATGTTAATCAGATTGCTGCGGTCTATGAAAAATATAGGGAGAATCCTAAAAACTGCGTATCTGGGATGCTCAATGGGAATTATTTATCGTGATCCGGAAGACAGTTACTATGATGAAGCCGAATTTGCGATCGTTAAAGGGAATACCGTATTCGGAAATCTGATGGATGATGTTCGATTTTATGGAGAACTTGCACTGGTACGGGAAGGGATTGAGAAAATTCATGAAGCATTGCCGGACTATAAGTATGTACCGATGAGGGATGTTCGAGAAGCAATGTATCCTGAGAAAATGACCACAGAACAGCTGGCAGAGGCACTGGATGAGATTGCAGAAGCTTTTGATCCGTATGAGTATCGAGATAATGTGGAGAGGGGAGAAAATACGGTGCAGGAAGTAATGCTGGATTTGAGAAGTGGAAATATTCATTCCTATATTTCATATCTGAAGGATATTGTAGACGAAGAATGCGATCTGTCTGTTCGTGCAGGAGTATTGATTGAAAGACTGAAAGCCTATGAACCTGAACTTCCAAAGGATATGGAACCAATGGTGTATGTAAACTATTGTGAAGAAAGTGATCTCATGAATCCAAGATGTCAGAAGCTGTCTGAGCTGGATGCAAAAACAGCAGAAATGGATAAAGAATGGTATGCAAAACGTGATCCGAAGACAGAGGAACCTACAAAAATTGCAAAGATATATGTGACTGTATATTATGCGGAAAAAGGTGAACAGATGCTGCATCATTTTAAGAAGTCAATGGATATTGGAAATGGACATGGCGGTATTGTGAGTCAGTTGAAGTATGATAATGAAATGAAGCTTACAGATGAGTATTGGATCAATTACCAGAAAGGCAAAGGAAGTGAAGAGTTCCAAAAGTATATGGAAGATCTGACAGACATGCAGAATCATGTGCTTCCGTATCTGCAGAGTTTTTGCAATCTGGAGGAAAAAGGTGTGAAGGAGAGACGAGAACAGCAGATAGCAGAAAGATATGAAGGAAGAGCAGATGAGAGGGTAACAAGTACCGAAGCGAATGAAGTTGTTAAGGATGTAGGAAAAACAGATAGAAAACCGGCACAGCAGAAGCAGGCGGTAGATGGAAAAGATAAGAAATTATCCATTCATGAACGGCTTGAGATCAATAAGAGGATTATTCAAGAAAAGCAGGGAAAAGATAAAACGGAGAGAGGAGTTGATTTGGGTGTAAGGACAGTGTAGAATAAGCAGAACGAGTCGGAGGTCATGGATGATAACGTGGCTTCCGGCTTTATTGCGTATTGTCGGAAGAATTATAAATGGTATAATGAATGTAAATGCGATAAAAGAATGTCGCCTGTTATGCGACTTCCAAATGAGAAAAGTGTGTTATTCTGAGATCAAACAAGAGGCTAATAGAGTCAGGAGGGTGACATTATGAGTAAAAAAGGATATAGCAGACCAGGATTCTTTGGATCCATAAGCCATTATGATGCAAACGGAAAAAAGTAGGCGAGAGCAGACCAGGATTCTTTGGTGGTATGAACGACTATGATGCAAATGGAAAGAAAAATCGGACATAGTTCGCCTTCCTTTTTTGGTGGTATGAATCATTATGACAATAACGGGCATAAAGTAGGTGAGAGTCGACCAGGATTCTTTGGCGGTTTAAACCATTATGATGACAAGGGGCATAAGCGGGGGCATAGCAATCCAGGATTTTTAGGTGGATTCAATCATTACGGTTAAAACTGCACAGAGAGCAGCACAAGCGGCAAGGGCTGCGGCAAAAGCCGCCGTGGTTACGGTAAAGGCGATTGCCAAAGCGACCGCACTTGCCATTAAAGCGATTATTGCCGGAACGAAAGCCTTGATTGCCACTATCGCCGCAGGCGGCTGGGTGGCGGTTTTGGTTATTATCGTGATTTGCCTGATTGGTATGATCCTCGGCTCAGTATTTGGCATTTTCTTCTCAGGCGAAGATTCCGGCACTGGAATGAGTATGCAGACCGTTGTGCAAGAAATCAATACCGAATACGATACCAAGCTGCAAGAGGAAAAGAACTCGGTATCCTATGATGTTCTTGAAATGAGTGGCAGCAGAGCCGTTTGGAAAGAGGTGCTTGCCGTTTACTCTGTAAAAACGAATACGGATCAAGATAACCCCCAAGAGGTTGCCACAATGGACGATGGCAAAAAGCAACTCTTAAAAGACATCTTTTGGGAGATGAATCAAATATCTTCCCGAACAGAGAGCAAGACCGAAACAGTTATTACCGAAACCGATGACGGACACGGTAATATCGTGGAAACTGAAAGCACGGTCACACAAACCTATCTGTATATTACCGTCAGCCACAAGACTGCCGAGGAAATGGCGGCGCAATATGGTTTTAACGAAGAACAGAAAGGCTACCTCGCTGAACTGCTTGCAGATGAAAACAATTACCTTTGGTCACAGGTGCTTTACGGCATTACAGGCGGCGACGGACAGATCGTGACCGTTGCACTCTCTCTGGTTGGCAATGTGGGCGGTCAGCCGTATTGGTCGTGGTACGGTTTTAACTCCCGTGTAGAATGGTGTGCTTGCTTTGTATCTTGGTGTGCCAACGAGTGCGGCTATATCGATGCTGGAGTTATCCCCCAAATATGCAGGCTGTGTCAACGGAGTACAATGGTTTAAGGATCGTGGACAATGGCTGGATGGCAGCGCCGAGCCTGCCCCCGGAATGATTATTTTCTTCGATTGGGCAGACGAAAGTGGTCAGGATGGATTATCCGACCATACGGGTATTGTTTAAAAGGTCGAAAACGGCAAGGTTTATACGGTCGAGGGCAACTCCGGCGACAGTTGCCGAGTCAATGAGTATTCTATCGGTTATTACGAGATTCTTGGCTACGGCGCACCTGCCTATTAAAATACACAAGCCGCCTGCATTTGCAGCGGTTGGATTACATCAGAAAGATATTGCGGTCAGTTGAAACTAAAAGTTTCAAAATACAGACTTAATAATTGCAATTTCACTCTCAAAGTGCCATAATACAAACTATATTTGGGTGGAGGTGCGGAAATGAAAGTACGGTACAACAAACTTTGGAAACTTCTGATTGACAAGGAAATGAAAAAGAGTCAATTACGAGAAGCGGTCGGGGCAAGCAAAAGTACATTTGCGAAACTCGGAAAAAATGAAAATGTTACCCTTCCCGTGCTGTTGAATATATGTGAATACTTAGAGTGTGATTTTGGCGACATAATGGAAGCGTACCCGAAAATGAGGTGTAGGATCAATGAACAAGAAGATTTTAATTGTGGATGACGAAAAAGAAATCGTTGATCTGCTTGAAGTGTATTTGAGTAACGATGGTTATTCAGTATATAAATGTTATAATGGGTTAGAGGCGATGAAATGTATCAAACAGTCGCAGATTGATTTAGCGATACTTGATATTATGCTGCCGGATATTGATGGTTTTCGACTTTGCCAAAAAAATTCGGGAAAAGTTTTACTTCCCTATTATTATGCTTACCGCCAAAAATTGAGGATAGCGACAAGATTATGGGGCTTACGATTGGTGCGGATGATTATATAACGAAACCGTTTAATCCTTTAGAGGTTGTGGCAAGAGTAAAGACGCAATTAAGGCGTTATCAGAGCTATAACAGTCCTAATTTGAGCCAATCCGAAGAAAAAGACGAGTATGACATCAGAGGTCTACTGATAAACAGAGTCAGCCACAAGTGCTACTTGTATGGCAAAGAAATAGCCTTGACTCCGTTGGAGTTTTCTATTCTGTGGTATCTGTGCGAACATCAGGGTAAAGTTGTCGCCTCGGAGGAATTATTTGAAGCCGTGTGGAAAGAAAAGTATCTTCGCAACAGTAACAATACGGTAATGGCGCACATTGGGCGGCTTCGGGAAAAATTGAATGAACCTTCAAAAATCCGAAGTTCATTAAACTGTTTGGGGGTAGGGTATGAAATTGAATAAAAAGAAAAAACTATCTGCTCTCTACCTTGTTCAAAGGGTATGTAATTCAATGTGCGATTTGCTCTGTGCTTATTTTGGCGGTACTTTTCTTTTAGGAATTATGGCAGAGGAAA
>ENA-OQAX01000140-OQAX01000140.1-human-gut-metagenome-genome-assembly--contig:-NODE-140-length-16087-cov-2.911717_pt1 | contig 16087 bp, 18 predicted proteins | sample MGYA00242741_ERZ504539 | MGnify/ENA primary metagenome ERZ504539 (study PRJEB26092, sample SAMD00036277) | human gut metagenome | host: Homo sapiens | study: EMG produced TPA metagenomics assembly of... | reverse complement strand
TGATGAGACTTCTAGAAAGAAAGTACAATATTAAGGCATACATTGACAGTTTGGATAAATCAATGCCGAAAAAACATCTGGTGAAACGGCAAGTAAAATAAAACAAAGGATAAATAGATGTAATAAATTTATCTTATTAGCAACTATGGGGCAGTAGAGTCTAAATGGTGTAATTGGGAACTTGGGTATGGCGATGCTCAAAAATTTGATACAGATAATATTGCACTTTTTCCAATTAAGCCAGATAAGACTAACGATTACGATTATAAAGGTAATGAATACATGCGGATTTATCCACATTATTGCATATTACTATGGGAGTGAAAGATATTCGAATGGGACTGTAATAAAAGAAGGCTTTTTATGTATGTACGGATACAGAAAATGGTCGAACAATAGTTCCACTTGAAAAATGGCTTAAGAAATGATTGGAGGGATAGAAATGAATAGTGAAATAAATGCTTTTATAAATAAGTATGTTAAAGAAATAAGAAATAACAATGCGGCCTTTTTTTGCTGGAGCAGGCTTTTCAAAAGAATCTGGTTACGTTGATTGGAAAACATTGTTAGAATCTATTGCTTCAGAATTAGGGCTTGAGGTTGAAAAAGAGCATGATTTAGTTGCATTGGCACAATATTGCTATAATAAACATCAAAATCGAGGGATAATTAAATGATGTTATTTTTGAAGAATTTTCAAAGCAAAAAGAACCAACTCAAAATCATAGAATTCTTGCAAGATTGCCAATTGGTGTGATTTGGACAACGAATTATGACGATTTGATTGAAAAGGCATTTGATAATGTGCAAAAATAGTGGATGTAAAAAGTAGAAATGAACATTTGTCAAATACATTAGCGAATAGAGAATGCATTTTATATAAAATGCATGGTGATAAAAATAACCCTAATGATGCAATATTGATTAAAGATGATTATGAAAGATATTATAAAGCACATAAACAATTTTTGTCTGCTTAACAGGTGATTTAATATCTAAAACTTTTTATTGTTAGGTTAGTTTTCAAGATCCCAACTTGGATTATATTTTGAGTCGTATAAGAGTTGATTATGAGGAAAATCCAAGACAACATTATGCTATTATGAAATCAATTGATAGAAAAGATTATGAATCAGATGCAGATTATGATTATGCAAAAAGAAGAAATGACCTTTTTCTAGAAGATTTAAAGAGATATAGAATAAGTGCTCTTGTGATAGATGATTTTTCAGAAATTACAGAAATACTTCAGGAAATAGAGAGAAGATTAAATCAAAACAATATTTTTTATCTCTGGGAGTGCAGAAGAGTATGGTGTATTTACGAAGGAAGAAGCCGAAAATTTGATTAAATTATTAAGTGCGAGATTAATTCAAGATGAATTTAATATAATATCTGGATTTGGGGTTGGCGTAGGAAGCGCTGTTATTACAGGTGCACTTGAAGAAATATATATGCATAATACCAGAATAAATAATCAAAGGTTATTGTTAAGACCATTTCCACAAGGTAAAGAGGCAAGAGTGTTATGGCAACAGTATAGAGAAGATATGATTTCACGCGCAGGAATTTCTCTTTATATATTCGGCAATAAAAAACAAGATGATAATATAGTAGAGGCAAATGGCGTAAAAACGGAATTTGATATAGCAATTGATGCTAAACATATTGTAATTCCAGTTGGATGTACAGGTTATATGGCTCAAAAATTGTGGGAGCAGATCAATTTGAATATTGAAGAATATTATGGTAAAGTAAATGATGAGGTAAGAAAGACATTTCAGAGTCTTAATACAAAAATGTCAAATGATGAAATTGTGTCAAATATAGTTAAATTAATAAAGCTTCTAAGGAGGTAGTAGAATTATGGCAAAGAGACAGGTGTTTTTTAGTTTTGAGTACAATAAGGATGCTTGGAGAGCAAGTCAGGTTAGAAATATGGGAAAAGTAGATAATTCCTCCACTTTTTCTGATAATGACTGGGAAGAAGTAAAAGAAAAGACAGATGCAAAGATTAGAGAGTGGATTGATAATCAGATGGCAAAGCGTTCTTGTTTGGTGGTGTTAATTGGGGCAACTACATCAGGAAGAAAGTGGATAAATATGAAATTGAAAAGGCATATGAGCTAAACAAGGGGATTGTAGGTATATATATACATGGATTGAAGGATAAGAATGGAAATCAAACAACAAAGGGGAGCAATCCGTTTTATAATATTTTGATAGGAAAAAATAAAGAACGTTTATCAAAATATGTTGAATGTTATGAATCATTTCATTTAACAAGTACATATGTGTACGATGACATTAAAAATAATATAGAACAACTAATAGAAGATGCTATTAGTAATGCTGGAACATATTAATATTGAAATAGTAATGATTGCAAAATGCTTGCAAAAAGTCCAAAAACGACAAAGAATATGTAGAATTTTAAGAATAATTGTACCAAATATAGATGTTTACAATTTGGTTAGACACAATATATAGTTGCCGAAATCGAGTTTGAATAAAAAAATTGGCACATTTTAGAGACTGGAAAGCCTTGAAAACAGGGCATTTCCGGTCTCTTTGTTTTTAGTTTGTATGTAAGCGCTTAATTGATTCTGTAAGGGGAAATGCTTGAGCGAGCATTATAAAAGATACCTTTTTGGAGAATATTATGTTATAATCACTCAAGAGAGAGGTACGATAGATGAGTGGTAAGAAGAGAAATGTAATGTTGTTCGTTCTGCTGTTTACCTTGCTTCTGGGAGTGATCGTTCCGGTTCAGGCACAGTCGTACGGCGGGACAAAGATAATACGGGTGGCGTATCGTGAGGACGCAGACTTTATTAATAAAAGCAGCAGTGGAGTATACAAGGGATATGGAGTGGAATATCTGAATAAAATATCTCAGTATACCGGCTGGAGATATGAATATATCAATGAATCATGGGAAAATCAGCTGGCAGATCTGAAATCCGGAAAGGTAGACCTGATCTGCAATGCGCAGAAAACAGAGGCCAGGGAGAAGGATTATGATTTCTCCTGTATGCCTGTTGGCACAGAGCAGGCGGTGCTGTATACATCTGAGGATAATGGAGATATTTATTTTCAGGATTATGAGCATATGAATGGCAAAAAAGTAGGTCTGCTGAGAGACAGCTATCAGAATGAAGAGTTTGAACAGCGTCAGGATGAGAAAAATTTTCACTGTCCGGAGGAGTACTATGAATCTGAACAGGATCAGATAGAGGCTCTTGAGCAGAAGAAAGTGGATATGATCTTGACGGGAAGTATCTCCAAACATGATTCACTTAAGATTGTGGACAAATTCGGGGCTGCACCTATGTATATCATGACAACAAAGGGAAATACAGAGGTCATAAGTGCGGTAAACAATGCTCTTGAGCAGCTTAAAGCAGAAGTGCCAGATCTTACAGAAAATCTTACAGAACAGTATGTTATGGACAAAAACAGAAATTCAAGACCTCTTCTGACCCGGGAAGAGACAGAATATATCAAAAACGTCAGTGCACCCATAAAGATAGGATGCATTGGTGATCAACCGCCACTGATATATACAGATAAAGAAACAGGAAAGCTGGACGGAATCTATATAGCGTTGCTGAAGAAATTCAGTGAAATCAGCGGGATACCTTTTGAGTTTGAAAGTCTTTCTCCGGATACCGATCCTATAGAGGCTGCGCAGAGTGGAAAGTATGATTTTATAGCCGGAATTACCGCCTGTCAGGAAATGATCGATGAACCTGAAGTTCATCTTACAGGTGGATTTTTCACGAGAGAATTTCAGATAGTAGCAGAACGTGGAGAAGATATCAATACTCTGGAGACGTTGACTGTCTCTATGAACAGTATATTTGAGAAATATAAAAGTCTGAGACCGGAAGGGGAGTTCCCATATAAAGCGATTTACTGTGATTCACCCCGGACAGTTTTGGATGCGGTGGTAAATAAAAAAGGCAGATATGGCCATTATGGACAGTTACGCAGCATCTTATTATCTGCAGGATGAAAAGTATCGTGATCTTGCATTGTCGGGAATTGTTTTTACCAAAGCAGAGACCTGTATGATATACGGGGACAATACAGACCCCGATCTTGTTTCTGTGATCAATAAGAGCATCGGAAGCCTGAGCAGTCAGGATGAGGAGAATATTATCAGGCAGTATTCCATAAATCTGCAGAAATCTTTTTCCATATGGGAATTTATGGAGAAATACAGATATCAGATCGTATGTATCCTGATTTTTCTGGTGGCATTGACTATACTTGTGATTGTTAATAACAGACACAGGACACAGATGCAGGTGGAAGCTGCGGCGCAGGAAGCATATCGTTGCAGGATGGAGACGGATGAACTGACCGGGCTTCTTAATAAAGAAGGATTTTACCGGAGAAGCAGGGAATTTCTGGAGAAGCATTCGGAGGCAGATGCCAGAATTGTCTATATCAATATTGAGGATTTTAAGCTTGTCAATGATCTGTTTGGAGAGGATGCAGGTGACGGGTTCCTGAAGTTTATCGGTCTGGAGCTGGAGAAAATTTTTGGCAGGATAGATATTGTCAGTTGCAGATATGAGGCAGACCATTTTGTAATCCTGACTTTGGATAATGAGGACAGGATACAGGCAAAGATAAATCATTTCTGTAATCGGATCAGAGATTATTATCTGAAGACTACAGTAGAGATTTCTGCCGGGATTTATGAGATACGAGACAGATCAAAGAGTCTGAGAATCATGTGTGACCGGGCTCATCTGGCGGCGGATAGCATTAAGAAGAATCATATGATTCAGGTTGCTGTATATGATGATACACACAGAAAGAAACTGATCCAGGAGCAGATGATCATTAATGAGCTGGATGATGCCCTTAAGGAAAAGCAGTTTAAGGCATTCTTTCAGCCAAAGTATGATATGTGTACTGACCGTGTCATCGGAGCGGAAGCGTTGGTTCGTTGGGAACATCCGGAAAAGGGACTGCTTCCTCCGGGAATCTTCATTCCTGTACTGGAGAAAAACGGATACATTGCAAAAGTAGATCTCTACATTTATGAAGAGACCTGTATTTTCCTGAAGAAATGTATGGATGAGGGTATTCCTCTGCATCCTGTGTCCGTAAATCTGTCCAGGGTTGGATTCTATAATCCGAACCTGTTTCAGACCCTTTGCGAAATAGCAGAACGCTATCAGATTCCGAGAAAATATCTGGAACTGGAGATAACAGAAACTGCGTATGCCACTGACTCGGAAATGATCTTTTCAGTTGTGGAGAAGCTTCGCCAGGGAGGATTCCGTATTCTGATGGAGGATTTTGGAAGTGGATATTCTTCCCTGAATATGCTGAAAGAAGCTCCTGTTGATGAGATCAAACTGGATATGCGTTTCTTAAGTGCAGCAGATCCTTATGGAAGAGCAGAAGAAATCCTGCACATGATCATTACTATGGGAAATCATATGAAGCTTTCCATCATTGCTGAAGGTGTGGAGACCGAACAGCAGAAGGTAATGCTTCAGGGGTTCGGCTGTAACAAGGCTCAGGGATATTTCTATGCCAGACCTATGAGGGAAGCAGAATATACAGAATTGCTCAAAAAAGAAAAAGCAGAAAATTAGATGTACAGAAGGTTGAATAAAGGGCTGTCCGGGAATCATCAAAACCGGCAGCTCTTTGTCATCAGAAGACCAATCATATAAAAACTAATCATATAAACAAAAAAAGGAGAAAATTAAAAGATGTATTATGTACCAGACGGCACGAAAGAGTGCGGATATTATGAATGTAAAAAATGCGGCAACCGTTTTCTGTCTATGCAGACGATGAAGAGGATTCCATGCCCGGACTGTGAGGCTGAAATCGACTATGAGATCGGTCCGGACGAGTCACTGGAGGATGTGCTGGATACAGCAGAACTGATTCAGAAGATTGAGGGTGAAGAAGAGGTAGAGAAGATGGACACACTTCTGAGCCTTGCTCTGACCGGCGGAGATTACAGTTGGATCTAGTACAGCGAATATTAAGTAACTGCTATAACCTGAGTCCATAACGAATCCTAAAAAAAAATTTTTATAATCTTATTTATTGACAGAGGAAATTATCGGTGTTATTATGTTTGTTATAAAACATACTAATTCGATAGGAATAATAGGTGTAAAGGAACTGACGATATGAAATATGATGTAGGTATCATTGGAAGCGGTCCGGCGGGTTTGAGTGCGGCAATCTATGCAAAGAGGGCTAATCTGTCAGCCGTAGTGATAGAAAAAGAATATGAAGGAACCGGACAGATCGCAGAAAGCGGACAGGTAGATAACTATCCGGGATTTCCGGGCATCAGCGGTTATGATCTGGGTGAGAACTTCCGGGAACATGCAGTGAAGCTTGGGGTATCCTTCATGGAACAGGAAGTAACAGAGATAAAGAAAGAAGCTTCATCAGATTTTGAACTTGTATTTGCAGATGGTTCGCAGGTGGAAGCGAAAACCGTAATCTATGCGGCGGGAGCCACACCGCGAAGAGCGAATATTCCGGGAGAACAGGAATATGCAGGAAAGGGTGTCTCTTACTGTGCAATCTGTGACGGATCATTTTACAGAGGTAAATCAGTCGCAGTTCTTGGTGGTGGAGATACAGCACTTGATGATGCTGTTTACCTGGCGGATGTGGCAGAGAAAGTATATGTGATCCACAGGAGAAAGGAATTCCGAGGAGCCGCTGTTACAGTGGCGAAACTGAGAGAGAAGGAAAACGTTATCTTCGTACTGGAGCATCAGGTAAAAGAGATCATCGGAGAGCAGAAAGTAACCGGAGTAGTTCTGGAAGATGCAGCTGTGATAGATGTGAACGGTGTATTTGTTGCTTACGGAGCAGTACCACAGACAGATCTTCTGAAAAAATTTGCAGTACTGGATGATTCAGGTTATGTCAGAGCAGGGGAGACAGGAGAAACCGCTCTGGAAGGGCTGTATGTGGCAGGAGATGCAAGAACAAAGAAAACTGCGTCAGGTGGTAACTGCGGTTTCGGATGGTGCCAATGCAGCAACCGCAGTGGCAGAATATCTGAAATAGAAGAAACTGAGAGAGTATTACGATAATTCAACCGGCTGTAAGGATACCGGACAGCCGCAGATCTGGAAAAAAATAATTTGAAAAACGCTCTAAAAACAACAAAGGAGAGATAAAAATGGCACAGAAAGTAGATTATGCAGCCTTAAAAAAAAGGCGGATATATGAGACAGAAACAGAAAGGTTACGGTTCCCTGAGACTGGCAGTGGTCGGTGGAAACCTAACTGCAGAGAATATTAAGACAGTAGCAGAAGTAGCAGAAAAATACGGCCGCGGATATGTACATATGACTTCCCGTCAGGGCATTGAAATTCCCTTTATTAAAGTGGAAGAACTGGCAGAGGTAAAAGAAGCACTGGCAAAAGGCGGTGTGGGAACCGGTGTGTGCGGACCACGTGTACGTACAGTTACAGCCTGTCAGGGTTCAGAGGTCTGTCCAAGCGGATGTATCGACACCTACACACTGGCAAAAGAGCTTGATGAGAGATATTTCGGACGGGAACTCCCGCATAAATTCAAATTTGGTGTTACAGGATGCCAGAATAACTGCCTGAAAGCAGAAGAAAACGATGTTGGAATCAAAGGCGGCATGAACATCGAATATAAGGAAGACGACTGTATTTCCTGTGGTGTGTGTGTGAAAGCCTGCAGACAGAATGCACTGAAGATGGTGGACGGCAAAATAGAACTGGATGCGCAGAAATGTAATCATTGTGGCCGCTGTGTAAAGAGCTGTCCGGTGGATGCATGGAAAGGAACTCCGGGATATATCGTATCTTTTGGAGGAACCTTCGGAAATAATATCTATAAAGGAGAAGAACTGCTTCCTCTGATCCCGGATAAAGAAACACTGTTTCGTGTGACAGATGCGGCAATTAATTTCTTTGAAAAAAATGCAAATCCAAGTGAACGTTTCCGCAAAACATTGCAGCGTGTGGGAGAAGAAGATTTCCGTAGTCAGCTGAAAGATGCGTATGAAGGACAGTGAAAGGAGAACATAATGGCTGAATTAGATTTTGAAGTAACCGATGAGGTTGATATTACCGATAAAGTATGCCCCCTGACATTCGTGAAGGCAAAAGTAGCAATCGAAGAACTGGAGGATGGAGAGATTCTGGCTGTCCGCATGAACGATGGCGAACCAGTGCAGAATGTTCCGCGCAGCATGAAAGAAGAAGGGCATAAGGTACTGAAATTAACCGATAATGAAGATGGTACTTACACCATGTATGTAAGAAAGGTGGAAAACTGATGGCAGTACGGGTAAGCAATGCGGATTTTGAAGAGAAGGTCCTGAAGGAAAAACTTACGGTTCTGGTGGATTTTTATTCAGATTCCTGTGTGGCATGTAAAAAGCTGGCACCGGTTCTCGGAAATGCGGAAGATGATTATGAGGATAAGATTAAAATATATAAAGTAAATACGAACTTTGATGTGGAGCTGGCAGAGCAGTATGAAGTGCAGGCAAATCCGACGTTGATCCTTTTTAAAGACGGACAGGCGAAAGACCGGAAAACAGGAGCACTGAAACAGGCAGAGTTAAACAGCTGGATTGAAGGATTACTCTAAAAAGAGAGCAGGCATAAAGGAGAAAAATATGTTTATCACAGTAGCAGGAGAGAAAAAAGAAGTAAAAGACGGACTGACACTTCCGGAACTGATCGCACAGGAAAATGTAGAGATGCCGGAATATGTAACCGTTTCTATTAATGAAGAATTTGTTGTATCAGAGGATAAAGAGTCTACCGTATTAAAAGAGGGAGACAATGTAGAATTTCTGTATTTCATGGGAGGTGGATGCTAAATGGCAATGACAGATGAACAGATTGAGCGTTATTCCCGTCACATCATCTTAAAAGAAGTGGGTGCAAAGGGACAGAAGAAGCTCCTGAAAGGAAAAGTACTGATCATCGGTGCAGGCGGTCTTGGTGCACCTGCGGCAATGTATCTGGCAGCAGCAGGTGTGGGAACAATCGGTATTGTGGATGCGGACGAGGTAGATCTTTCCAATCTGCAGAGACAGATCATCCACAGCACAGCAGATATCGGAAAAGCAAAGGTAAAATCAGCAAAGGAAACCATGAATGCCATGAATCCGGATGTGGAAGTAAAAACTTACCGGATGTTCGTAGACGCATCCAACATCCGCGAACTGATTCGAGAATATGATTTTATTATTGACGGAACTGATAATTTCCCGGCAAAATTTCTGATCAATGATGCATGTGTACTGGAGAAAAAACCATTTTCCCATGCAGGTATCATTCGTTTTAAAGGTCAGCTGATGACCTATGTACCCGGGGAAGGTCCATGTTACCGCTGCGTATTCAAGAATCCGCCGCCCAAGGATGCAGTTCCTACCTGTAAGCAGGCAGGTGTCATCGGAGCAATGGGAGGTGTCATCGGCTCCTTACAGGCAATGGAAGCAATCAAGTATCTGATCGGTGTAGGTGATCTTCTGACAGAATATCTTCTGACTTTTGATGCGCTGACAATGGAATTCCATAAGGTTAAACTGCCGAAGGATACTCATGACTGTGCAGTATGCGGAGATCATCCGACAATCCTGGAACCGATCGACTACGAGCAGGAGGTCTGTGAGGAAACAGCAGGCCGATTTGCCACAAGAGATGAGCAGTAAATACAAGAAAAAACCTGATGCAAAACAGGAGAAAAGTATGGCTATAATAAGAATGAGAGATCATCTCTATGATGAGATCGTTAATTATGCAAAAGAGCATCTTCCGGAGGAAGCCTGCGGGCTTTTGGCCGGAGTGGAAACCGGGGAGGGAAGGGAAATCCGAAAGGTATATTTTCTGGAGAATAAAGATCATGCAGAAGATCACTTCACCCTGGATCCCAGAGACCAGATAAATGCGATCAGGGATATGCGTGCCAACGGATTGAAACCGCTGGGAAACTGGCATTCCCATCCGTCTTCTCCATCCCGTCCGTCAGTGGAGGATATCCGTCTTGCTTTTGATTCAAAGGCAAGTTATCTGATCCTGTCACTGATGGCGGACTATCCGGTATTGAACAGCTTTCATATTGAAGGTGGGGAATGGACAAAAGAGGATCTGAGGATTTATTCAGAAGAATATTATTTTTAAAGATTTACAGACAGGATAACAGAGGCAGAAATGTTTGAAGCAGGATTATTTGTGGAAACATTTCTGCCTCTGTTTATACTGTCAGCATATAAAAAATTCCGTACATTGTAAAAGTATAGTAATCCTCGTAAATAATGCATCTTAATCCAGCCCATCAGAGTGTGAAATCCTGTGTCAGATATCTTTGCCTCAGCTCATCAGAGCATGAAAATTTCCATAATAAAAGTCGTGGCAAAATCATGTCAACTGCAGAATAAGGCTTGAAAGATTATGCAAAATAATGTAAACTCAAAGAGTTAAGATATGTAGACATTATGTATGCCTGTAACGTTTAAGTATAGTATATTCCCACAATGGCTGGACGGTTGCAGATAACAGATCGGTTACTATAATAATTTGAGCATCTCCGGTGCGGATATCCGGAGATGCTTTGCTTTGGAAATTGTGTGTGAGGGGTATAAAAAAAGTATGAGAAAAGATTCTGACAATGCAAAACTGTTGGAACCGGGGGAATTACCGTCCAAAAGAAAAGTCCTGGTCGTAGAAGATAATGAATTAAACAGAGATATCCTCTCTTCTTTTCTGGAAGAGAAATTTGATGTTTTTCTCGCAGAAAACGGGGAAGAAGGACTGGAACTTCTTTCCGAGCATTACAGAGAATTATCAGTAGTGCTGTTGGATATCTGTATGCCTGTGTGTGATGGATTTGAATTCCTCAGACGCAGAAACACAGATAAATTTCTGTCAACCATACCGGTTATCGTTATGACCGGAAGTAATTCAAAAGATGTAGAACTTCAATGCCTGGATCTTGGTGCAGTTGATTTTATTCCGAAGCCCTATAACTTTAAACTTGTAATGGGCAGGATCAACAGTGTGATCAAGCTGAGGGAGTCCGTAATGGCACTGACTGCAGTAGAACATGATGAGCTCACCGGAGTTATACCAGACAGGCGTTTTCTATCATGCAAAATCTTTCTGAAAACAGACCGGGGAGAGATTTCAATCTTGTAATTGCTGACATCAGGGATTTCAAATTGATCAACAGCAGTTACGGGGAGAAAGTAGGAGATGAAATCCTCTGCTATCTGGCAGGAGCTTATACAAAGATGCTGAAGACAGGTCTGGTATCCAGATATGGGAGTGATCAGTTCGTATGTATGACGTGTGATGACTGTGATCTGTCTTTGGAAACAGTGACAAAGATAGAAGAAGAAATCGCAGAGCATGCACCTGTTCCCAATCTTATGGTCAAATATGGAGTTTATCAGGATATTGATAAATCTTTACCTGTTTCTGTAATCTGTGACAGAGGATTTATGGCGATCAGAAGTATCCGCGATAACTATGAGTGTAACATTGCTTATTATACAGAGAAAATGAAACAGAAGCAGATGCAGGACCGTTTGTTGGAGAACAGATTTGAATCTGCGATTAAAAATAAAGAATTTGTGGCATATTTCCAGCCGAAATATGATGTAAAAACAGAGAGAATCACAGGAGCGGAATCACTGGTGCGATGGATCAACCCGGATGGTTCCATGGTAATGCCCGGAGATTTCATCCCGCTATATGAAAAGGACGGACTGATCGTGAAGCTGGATGAATACATATTCCGGTATGTCTGCGAATTTCAGCGTGAACTGATGAAGAAGGGGCAGGAGCTGATTCCGATTTCTGTAAATCTGTCGCGTACAAGCATCCATCATTCCGATATTGTTGAACGTTATATGAAGATTGTAGAGGAGAATGGGATCCCGTTTTCCTGTGTGCCTGTTGAACTGACGGAAACAGCTACTCTGAATAATGTTATGATCAGAGATTTTACAGAGAAACTGGTAAATGCAGGATTTGCACTGCACATGGATGATTTTGGTTCAGGATATTCTTCACTGATCACATTGAGTGAATTACCGTTTAATACACTGAAGATTGATAAGAGTCTGATTGACTGTATTCACCAGCAGAAGGGAAGAATGGTCGTGCAGCAGGTGATCATCCTGGCACATGGACTTGGCATGAAGGTGGTTGCAGAAGGTGTGGAGACTGCAGATCAGGTTGAACTTCTGAAGGAGATGGAATGTGACAATATTCAAGGATTCTATTATTCCAGACCATTGCCGAAAGCAGAGTTTGTTAAGAAGTCAGAAGAGAATTAGAAAAGAAAACAGAAAAATCATCATAAGGAACTTCCTGATAATATTTATCGGAGTTCTGTATGATGATTTTGTTATGTTATAGGAAATTACTCCGTAATGTTCCTATAACATAACAAAGCCTTCGGGCAGGATTCTTCTTGTAGCACTCCTCCAGAATGTATTATTGAAGAGGAGTGCTATAGTTTGAAACCGCTTTTTTGCGGTTGGATCTTGGCTTGTGTATTTTTTTGCTTTCTGATGAAATCAGATGTTTAACAGGTCACTGTATACTTTCAGTGCTCCGTCAGTGTCATGTGCAAGAACACGTTTTGCAAGGACTTTACCAAGCTGAACACCTTCCTGGTCGAAGCTGTTTAAGTTCCATACGAATCCCTGGAACATGATCTTGTTCTCGAAGTGAGCAAGTAATGCACCCAGAGATGCAGGTGTAAGTTCTTCACCTGTGATGATGCTGGAAGGACGTCCGCCCTTGAAGTTCTTGTTCAGGTTCTCATCCTCTTTACCGCATGCAAATGCCACGATCTGAGCAGCAACGTTTTGCACAGAGTTTCTGCTGGCTTGTGCTGTTCTCGATATCTACGTCTACACCAAGCTGGCTCTTCTTAAAGCCGATGAACTGAAGCGGAACGATGTCAGTTCCCTGATGTAATAACTGATAGAAGGAATGCTGTCCGTTTGTACCTGGTTCACCGAAGATAACAGGTCCTGTTACATAGTCTACAGGTTCACCGAAACGGTTTACGGATTTACCATTGGATTCCATATCACACTGCTGTAAGTGTGCAGGGAAGCGGCTTAATGCCTGAGAGTATGGGAGAACTGCTGTAGCAGGATATCCCTGTACGTTTCTCTCATAAACACCGATCAGTGCATCCAGCATATCCGGGTTCTCAAGGATATTTTTATTTGTAGCAAGCTTGTCCTCGGCAGCAGCTCCATCGAGGATCTGTGCAAATACTTCAGGACCGAAAGCAAGAGAAAGGATCGCACCGCCTACACCGGAAACGGAAGAGTAACGTCCGCCGATATAGTCATCCATAAAGATTGCTGTAAGATAATCTTCGCTCTTTGCCAGAGGTGATGTCTCGCTTGTTACGGCAAGCATATGTTTGGATGGGTTTAATCCTGCTTTAACCAGAGCATTCTTTACGAAGGCTTCATTTGTCAGTGTTTCAAGAGTTGTACCGGATTTGGACACAACGATGAACAGAGCATGAGCAAGGTCTACGGAAGCAAGAACAGCAGCTGCGTCATCAGGATCTACGTTGCTGATAAATTTAGCTTCCATCTTGGATGTGTTGTTTGCTTTAGCCCAATTCTCAAGAGCAATATATAATGCACGAGGACCTAAATCACTTCCACCGATACCGATCTGTACAACAGTTGTGAATTTCTCGCCGTTTTCGTTAGTAATCTCACCTGCGTGAACTTTATTTGCGAAGTCTGCGGCTTTCTTCTGCTGTGCAACGTAGAATTCACGTTTGTTGACACCATCAACTACTCGTCTTCGCCAAGCTGTGTACGTGCAAGGTGATGAAGAACCATACGTTTCTCTCCTGTGTTGATCACAGCACCGTTGTATAATTCCTGGAATTTGTCAATAAGCTCAGCCTCATCTGCCAGTTTTGCAAGTGCATCCAGAACTGTCTCATCAACCTGTTTTGCAGCGTAGTTGTAAGTTAAGCCGGCTGCCATCGGTGTGCTGTATTTCTTTACACGTTCAGCACCTTTCTCGCCTGCCATGGCATCTGCAATATTTACATGACCTTTCAGTTCGGCAAGTTTGTTGTAGGAAGCAAGAGTGTCGAGATTTTTCCATGTTGCCATAATAATATTCCTCCTTTAAGTGACTGCAGCTGTATGGCCACAGTTATTAACTATAATTATACTGAATAATTGTTCTAATTTCAATGCACGAATGTATGGGATTCAGAGATATTTCGGCACTGCTGCGCGAAAAATTTTTGTGAATATTTCTCTGTCCCGCTTTCGTTACTGTTCACACACCACTGTCCCGCGAGGTGTTTTGGCATGAATATGCCAAAATCCCGAGACATACAAGCAAAATTCCATTGCCGCAGGCAAATCTGGAAATGAATTTTTGGCTACGTTACTGTGAACGGAGTGAACAGTAACTCGCTTTCCTGACAGCACAACTGTAAAATCAGTATATATTTGCAATAAGACCGGCAAAATGATATTATGTATAAAGTTACAGGCAGACAGTAATTTTACAGGGAGATAATTAAAAATGGAATTTTGGGATATTTATGATGAAAATAAGAAACCGAACAGGACGCACAATGAAAAGAAATGACTGGTGTCTGAAGGACGGGGAGTATCACCTGACCGTACTTGGTGTCGTCGGCAGACCAGATGGTACATTCCTGATTACCAAACGTGTGATGACCAAGGCATGGGCTCCCGGCTGGTGGGAAGTATCAGGGGGTGCAGCCCAGGCAGGTGAGGAATCCTGCGAGGCTGTCCTTCGTGAAGTAAAAGAAGAAACAGGACTGGATGTACGAAATGCGGAAGGCGGATATCTGTTTACTTATAAGAGAGAGAATCCGGGTGAGGGAGATAACTACTTCGTGGATGTGTACCGTTTTGTCATGGATATTGATGAGAGTGACCTGCACCTGCAGACAGAGGAAACAGACGGATATATGTTTGCCACTGTTGATGAGATCAAAGCCTTTGCAGCAGAAGGGAAATTCCTGCATTATGACAGTATAAAAAAAGGCGTTTGAGATGTAAGGTATGGGTATAACAGTAATGGAAGCACAAAATAAAAAACCATCATACAGGAATGATTTGACCTGTATGGTGGCTTTTTTGGCAATTGCAGAAAGCCTTTTTCAGACACGCTCTAAGATTATTTCATGGCGTTTCTGATTGCAGCCAGCAGTTCGTCATATTCTTCGTATGCCGGGATCTCCGGATAATCTGCCTTGATCTTATCTGTGCTACGGAAGAGAAATCCTGCCTTGCTTGCCTGGATCATGCCAAGGTCATTGTAGGAATCACCGCTTGCAATGGTATCAAATCCGATAGACTGTAAAGCTTTCACAGTAGTTAACTTGGACTGCTCCACTCTCATCTTAAAGCCTGTGATCTCACCGTTGTCTGCAACTTCAAGAGTGTTGCAGAATAAGGTAGGCCTGCCAAGCTTCTCCATGAGCGGTGCTGCAAACTGTGTGAAAGTATCGCTGATCAGAATTACCTGGGAGAAAGAACGAAGTTCATCCAGGAATTCCTTTGCGCCTGGAAGCGGATCAATTTTTGTGATCACATCCTGGATCTCTTTCAGTCCAAGACCATGCTCTTTCAGAATACCAAGTCTCCAGTTCATCAGCTTATCATAGTCCGGTTCATCACGTGTGGTTTTCTTCAGCTCCGGGATTCCGCTTGCTTCTGCAAATGCGATCCAGATTTCAGGTACCAGTACGCCCTCTACGTCAAGACATGTAATATACATAATAGAAATCCTCCTTTGTGTAAAACCTCTTTATTTTTGAAAATCCTTTAATGCTTTATTTAGTGAAATCATTCTAACATATTCTGAGAGTCCTTGCAAATTTAATTTTGGTTACTGTTCACTGGTAATATCCCGCGAGGTGTTTTTTGTGAGCGAAGGTCACCTACAGAACCTGCCACTGGCAGCTTCTTACGGATGCTTGGCAACAGAAAACCCGAGATATATCGTGTGAATTTTATGCGATTAGCATAAATTAAGTTTGCGAAGC
>ENA-OQAX01000139-OQAX01000139.1-human-gut-metagenome-genome-assembly--contig:-NODE-139-length-16091-cov-1.945314_pt1 | contig 16091 bp, 21 predicted proteins | sample MGYA00242741_ERZ504539 | MGnify/ENA primary metagenome ERZ504539 (study PRJEB26092, sample SAMD00036277) | human gut metagenome | host: Homo sapiens | study: EMG produced TPA metagenomics assembly of... | reverse complement strand
TGAGCTTAGTAAAATACTCATGGGATTGGAGATAGGATTGGCCGAACTGGTTTAAGGTGTCCTGGGGACCGGGGTGGTGATTACAGTGAGCCGGATTCCATTTTCACGGCAGTACCGTGCAATCCTGCCAAAATACCGGGCCGCCTTTTCTTTTACCATGGTTTCATCCCAGGGGATGTTGTTATAAGTGCCTTTGTCCTCCCCGGGCACACGGTCCCGGTAGATAAATCCCCGTCCGCCGTAATGCCCCACCGGGATATCCAGGATGGACGGGTCATAATCTTTATAGGCTGCGCTTTGTTTTTTCCTTATATTCTCCGGTATCTGTGCGTACAGGTTCCTGTAATAACTCCAGGGGGCCAGGGCAGACCGGAAATCCAGGCCGGTTATCTTATCCATGAAATAGGAGGATTTTGCCTTTGATACCGGGGAAGTCCTGATAAAAGAATATCTGTGTGGAGCCGTTTCGCTGTTCATTCATCCAATAGGATGGGTCCAGTTCGTATACCACTTGGGAAGGGGACTGGGTTTCGCAGGCCAGCTTTAAAAGATAATACATATCATCCGGATTATTTTTACCATGTCCATACCAACTTGACCCGTCGAATCCTAAAAGTTCCGTAAAAACGGGGTTCACGGTTGAGATTAAGTTTGGCGGTCTGATATCCTTCTTTGACAAAATATTTATTCTCTTCGGTAGCTGTTGCCACTTGATAGCGTTCACTATAGTCATTACTGTCAATCCATTCTTTATCTTCCTCAATAGGCACCCCATTACTGGAATAGAACATTTCCGCTATATCGAGAGTAGGAGCGTACATTCCTCTACAGGTATATTCTTTCTCAATCTGATAAGCGGCTAATCTTGGCTGACAGTGGCATTGCAAGTCACGAGTATGCGATTTGCCGCATCCCCATATCAGCTCACTGTTAAAGCGTTCTGTCACGGCTTGTCTTACGTTTCATGGACTGCATCAATTCATCAGGCAGTTTGGTTAGTGACTCTTCTCCAAAATTATAGAGTCTATGACCCGCTTCTGTTGCTATATTGATTGCTTCTTCACAGGCATCTGCAGCCAGTTTCCATTTATTGCTACTATATCCTGCGGAAAATAAGGCTCTCCGTCCCAATCTTTAAAGTTAGCATAGTCCGTATTCCCATTAAAAGAGCGGGCTGGCTGCCAATAATAATGTTTTGGCTTTGATGGCTAAAGCGGCAGGTTGGGTGAGACGTCCCATTCGGTAGCCTCATTCTGAATTTCAAAGGTAAATCTTCAGCAGCTTCATTTATCAGATTTACAATGTAATTGACCACAATTTCTACCTTGTCTCGCTTTATACGGACCTCTTCTTCGGTGGCGGAAATGGGAAGATTGACGTCTACAATAGGTATAGGACCATATAGCTGAAACAAATAGAAATGATAGTAAGCTTTCAGTGTTTTTGCCTCGGCAATCCATCTTCTTCTGTCCGTTTCATTCAGGTCAGTAACCCGACTTCTGTCCGAAACATTTTCAATAAAGATGTTACAGTCACGTATGGCTTGGTATAAAGGTTTTCCGCCTTTAATGCCATCCCAATAATTGTTAATGGGGTCGCTAACATTTTGTAATCCGTTGGCTATGCCAAAAGCCCACGTGTTACTGAAATAATGATCTTCCATGGTATAATACCAGATATCATTACCTGCAGTCAATCCCGGGTTTTCATGTTGATTGCCATACAATGGTATGCGTGAGTAACAAGTGGCCAGATATTTTTCCGCATTGGCCCTGTTATTGAACGCCATTTCAATAGTTGCTATATTATCCGGCACAACATCTAGATAATCTGTACATCCACATAGTGCGCTTACCGCCAGCGCAGCAAGTATTTCTCGTATTTTCATATTCATATTCTTTAAAAGTTAACACTCAAACCAATATTATATACTCTTTGAATAGGGTATCCAAGACCATTGCCGCCCATTTCGGGATCCCACAACTTAAATTTACTGAATGTGAGAAGGTTAGTTCCGTTCAGATAAATGCGGACATTGCTGATATGGGCTTTGCGAGTCCACTTTTCGGGCAGGGTATATCCTAATTCCAGAGATTTCAGGCGCATAAATGAGCCATCTTGCATCCACCAAGTACTGGATTGGGTATTGTTAACTATGCTTTCGTTGGCTAAACGCGGCCAAAAAGGCATAAAATGTCTCTGTTTACTTCCGACCAGTGGCTATCTGCAATGACTTTTAATAAGGCATTTTGTGAATGTGTACCGCCATCATCATCTGTGTCAATGAATGGTGATATACGATTAGGATCAATCCAAAAAGAAGTGCGTGCATTGCCTTGGAAGAAGGCAGAGAGATCCCATCCTTATATCCTGCAGATAATCCGAATCCATAGGTTATTTCGGGGGTGGTTGGATAACCTATGGGTACTTTATCTGCTTCTGTTATTTCGCCATCTTTATCAATATCTTTGTATTTGATGTCACCTGCCATAAGCTTGCCGCCAAAGTTCTGTTCCGGTGAGTTGGCAATATCTGCCTCATCAATAAACAGACGCTCTGCAATGAATCCCCAGCGCTGACTTAATTTCTGTCCTACCTGGCTTCTCCAGGGAGTACCTGCACCCAGATAGTCCGGTTCTTCTATTTTTTTCATATTTGCTTGTTGCGTAAGTGAAATTAGCACGTCCGGTAACCCACAAGTCTTTATTGATGGAATGTGAGTAATCAACAGACATATCAATCCCTTTACCTGAGGCTGCCCCTACATTGGCACGTACATCTGCTGTCAGCCCCATAGTGGAAGGAATAAACGAACGAGTCATCAGGATACTATTTCGTTTTCATAGAATACATCTGCCTGGATTTCCAGTTTGTTGAATAATCCCAACTCGATACCGATATTCATCTTTTTAGCTTTTCCCAAGTAATTAATTCGTTGGCATAACGGGTGACAGTGATACCGTTAATATGATTCCCCAATTGGTTCCAAAATCCTGCCCTTTACCGTCATCATTCATATTGACATTAGACAGATAGAAAAAACGGTCATTCGAGTCACCAATAGCGTCATTTCCGACAAAGTCCGTATGTGAACTTCCATTTAGTTTACTGATTGTATTTTCAAGCGGTTTCCAGAATTTTTTCATTTGACATCAAGTACCTATACCGAAAGAAAGGAAAAGAAAACCGTAACGTTCATTTTGGGCAAAAACGTTCGGAACCATTGTATCCAAAGTTAAATTCTGCGAAGTAACGTTTGTCGTATGAGTAGGTGAATCTTCCTGATAATCCTTGATTTTTATACGGCAATGATTTTTGCAGGTCACCTGCATTGCTGTTTTGTTGGGTACGTCGGGTAAATACCAACATGCCACTGATGCCATGTTCATCAAAGTCACGATTATAGTTCATGGCAATTTCCATGTAGTTAGTAGTGCTAACATCTTTAGCTCCCTCGTTATAGTTCAGATATTCAGTACCACCATTGGGATTCAGTAAAGTCAGACTGTAAGTGTCCTTCGACTGATCGTAAGTTCCCATAGCGTAATAATAAGGATTATAATAGCGGGAAACATCGGAGTATACATAACGGGTAGTACTGATAAGACCTCGTATACTCAACCCTTTTGTTATGAAGTCAAGGTTCTGCTTCAATTCTCCTTGCGCTACGATTGAAGTACGATTGTAGTCTTTTATATCCTTTCACCATGTCAGCATACGGATTTATATAAGTACCGTCTCCATAATTACCGAACATAAGATGCGTATTATTCGCATACTCACCTACGTTAGGGAATGTTTTGGGAAACAGGACGGGACTTGTCTTCATAGCTTTGTTATACAATGCATCCCCACCATCAATCGGGCCACGATAATCATCAAATGCACCATTCACCCTGATGATAGCTTCTGTTGTTTTAGTCAGATTAATGTTGATATTGGAACGGACTGAATATTTTTTCAAGCTAATGTTACTATTGAAATTATTTTGTTTGTCCACATTCAATACACCATTGTCATTGAAGAAAGAAGCAGCGATGTAATATCTTGCCACATTACCACCTCCACTGATATTTGCTGTCACACGCTGATTCATGGTGTATTTCTTGAACATCTCATCATACCAGTTTATAGCCGGAAATGCATAAGGGTTTAGATTTTTGATAGTGTTATCTATCTTCGACTGGGAATAGGGTAATACTCCCAAAGGATTACGGGTTCGGACAGCCTCGTTATGAAGTTGCATATATGTAATCGGATCAGCTGTTTCAATGGTACGGACCGGAGTAGAAATGGAGTTTTCCACTCTGATATTAACCGTTGCTTTTTCCTTCTTTACCTTCTTTTGGTCGTTACAAGAATCACGCCATTGGCACCTCTTGCTCCATATAGTGCGGTAGCGGTTGCATCTTTCATGATAGAAAAAACTGGCAATGTCATCTACATTCAGGCGCGCCAAGTCGGCACTTGTGAGTTCTACATTATCAATCAGGATGAGCGGGCTTGATGCATAGCCAAAAGTTGTGACTCCACGAATGAAAAAACTGGCATCATCTTTTCCCGGTTCACCGCTGGTTTGATAGGCTATTACTCCCGACATTCTACCGGCAAGTGCTGTGGTCAGGTTACTACTTGGAACTTTCAGTTCGGATGGTTTAACAGTAGCAACGGAGCTGATAACACTTTCCTTTTTTTGTTTCGCAAAGGCTACAACTGTCACTTCATCCAATTCATCCACTTTTAGGTTTTAAGTGTACATTGTAATTGTTTTCTCCTGACACTTTGATTGTTGCAGTTTGGTATCCAAGGAAGTTGACCAACAATTCATCTCCAACTGAAGCGGAGATAGTGAATTTTCCGTCAATGTCAGTAATACTTCCTCTTGTAGAGTTTTTAACGATGATTGTTGCACCGGCTACGGGGTGTATTGGTTTCATCGTAAATAATACCTTTTACTTCTTTTTTGTTGGTTTACTATGCTTACGCCGGCGGTGGCAGTATTTGCATAATTAACCGCAGGAAAAGAGAAAAGACTTGTGATACACAAGAGTAGGAACGGTTTCCTCAAAACTTGTGTTGATAGCCGATAATATGGGCTGGCTAATCGATGTTTCATAATTTTTTATTTAAAATTAGATCAATAAAAGGTATAGTGATGACATACTGACTTTAAAAGAAGCCAGTATACCAGAACTTTAATATGACAGAGTCTTTATTTCTTTATTTTGAATACAGGAGCTACATTATTAAGTTTATTCTTTGGCAGATTAATGGAGAGTCCTTCTGCTGTGCGGCTGAACCGTACCGACCCATATCCCAGCAACTCTACTTTCCTTATCTTTTGCGGAAATAGTTTGCTATCAGCTGCTAATGATTTGATAACTACATTTCCATTTTCCGGCCAAGCCAAAACCGTGCATATAAATCCTTCTTAGTTTGGGTAAAACGGATCTCTTGTGCTGTAGCTTTGCTATATGCTCCTTCATTGAATCCTTGTGCGTTAATTTTGATATCATCTTCGGCTATCGGACCTTCACCGAATACTTCCCAAGGTCGGGTATTGTAAATAGCCTCTTTATTAATATTCATCCACTCACCGAATTCATTCAGTATCTTTTCTTCTTTTTCATCAAACGTACCGTCGGCCCGCAAGGGAACGCTAAGAAGCAGATTACCATTCTTACTTACAATATCAATCAACAGTTTGGCCACATCCGAGGCTGATTTATACCAGTTATTTTCATAGACAGATGTAGTATAATGCCATCCGCCAATGCATGAACATGACTGCCAAGGTTGCTCCATTATTTGGTTGGGTGCACCGCGTTCTACATCCCAAACGATAGCCTTGCGTTGATTTTCATCCAATATCTTACTCAACATGACGGCTTCCAATTTCCCTCCGTGTGTTGCCATATTGTGGTTATAGAAATGAGCCGCAATCTTTAATCCTGCATCACTGATTGGATAGAATGGAGCTACAGTGACATCAAAATAAATCAGATCCGGATTATAACGGTTAATGGCATCTAGTGTACGATCATAAAGTTTGTGCAGTATTCCTGAGTAGGCAAACAGGCTCCGTTTCCCCAAGCCCATTGGCTATGAATCATGCTGTCCGCCCAACTACCCTTACTCATCGGATGGTTTTGCGCATAAAGGTCCTGAGGGTCGTATCCTTCCCACCATTTACCTTTACCATTGGCTTTGGTTAAAGTTCCATCATAAGGAATGCCGGCTTTTAGGCCCATTTCTGTCATAACGTTGTGAAGGTTCATACCAAGTCCAGGCATGGTCAGCATGGAAACTGATACCGAATGGAAGTTCATGCTTGCGCGCAGCTTTTTCCCATTCTGCCAGCACATCCCGTTTAGGTCCCATATTCTTTGAATTCCATGGTTGGTATTTACTATCCCCATAAGTCAAAGTTATCGTGATGGTTGCCTAAAGCAAAAAAATATTGCGCACCTATCTTTTTATAGAATGCGACCAATTCGTCCGGGTTCCAATTTTCTGCTTTGAACAGAGGGATAATATCTTTAAAACCTACCTCAGAAGGATGTCCGTAATGTTCTACATGATGTTTATATTCTGATGTTCCTTCCAGATACATGGAGCGTGCCATCCAGTCGCCTGAGCCTTCTACGCATTGCGGTCCCCAATGAGCCCATATCCCGAACTTTGCGTTCTTAAACCATTCGGGAACCTGATAATTTTCCAAAGACTTCCATGTGGGTTGGAATTTACCTTTCATCATAGGTTCATTCTTTTCTGAAACTGAAATCTGATAGTTTTGGGCAGATAAAGTTCCTATTGAAAGAACTAAAGAGGCTAATAAAAGTTTTCGTTTTCATAGATACTAATTTTGTTTCTATTTATATACTGCAAAGTATATATTAACAATGGTTGTAATAGGATAAAAATGGAATTGTATTATAAAATATCGACATAATGACTTATAAATACTATGATCAATAGAATAAATCGATTTTAGATAAACAATATCGATAATATTTTTATGAAATCAATAAAATCTCTTATCCTTATCAAGTTACTAAATACGATATATTATAGCACTATTAATTGATAAGCTACACCCTTTGGTATTAAATGTAGGTTTGGCTGTGCACAATGCAAATTGGAACTGGAAGAATATAAATAGTCCGTTTACACGTTTTATATTACATAACGGAAGGAACTGCTCAAATACAACTATCAGAAAGGTGTACAGATATTAAAGCCTAATTACTTGTATTTCATTCCGGCATTCACTGTACATAGTTATATCTGCAACTCCTATTTCTGCCATTACTACCTACACATCTACGAAAAACATCAGTCTGATTCCAATTTATTGGATGAGTAGGAGTTTCCGATTGAAATACCTGTCAGAGATTTAGATTTAACTTTGTTTCAACGTTTATGTGCAATAAACCCTCACATGAGTTTGCCTAAATCGGATCCTACAAGTTATGATAATAACTCGATACTTATGCAGAACCTTCTGAAAAATAAGCAACGTGCATTATGTGATAAGGTTGAATCACGTGGCATTGTGTACCAACTCTTGGCACATTTTCTGACACGCGCACAGGCTAAGATGGAAACAAAAGCCAACCGGATAGAAAAAGCTATTCTTTATATACGTAAACACATATATGAAACTATCGACTTGACAACATTAGCCGAAAACTCATGTTTGTCAAAAGATCATTTTATCCGTCTATTTAAAAAAGAAACAGGTATCACTCCTTTAAAGTATATCAATCAAAAGAAATAGAAAAGCACAGCTCATTCTGATAACCGATGAGACGCCTGTGAAAAATGTAGCCTTTTCTCTTTCGTATGATGATTATTCCTATTTTAACCGCTTATTTAAAAAGACAACAAGGCTGACACCACAGGAGTATCGTAACTCCTATCATTAACCTGTATTCCTAATTTTAAGAAGATAAGTTTTGATAAAGAGCAAGGGGTTATACTCAAACACTTCGCATAACACAAAAAGTTTTAATCACTAAAAGGCGGATTTACAAAGATTCAACTTACATCCATGATAATCTGTATAAATCTGCCTTATAGATTATATATAAACTCATCCCTGAGAAAGCAACATTTATTCCCCCATCAAATAAGTTTTTAAAGTCTCAAAGTTCTTACTCATCGGAACACTTTGTTTGGTTCCTTTCATAAATGCTTGCAGTTTGGCGGGAATCTCCACTTTGTCTCCAATGATGCCTTCCACAGTTTCCAGGAATTTAGCCGGATGTGCCGTTTCCAGGAAAATACCCGTTTCGCTGGGGAACAATCCTTCGGATAAAGCACGATAACCGCAGGATCCATGCGGATCGAGCAAGTAACCGGTTTCCCGATATACCTCACCCACCGTTTCACGAATCTGTTCATCCGTATAAGTCGCACCAGAGATATCCGCTGTTATGGCAGCATGACTGTTACCGTACAATGCCAGTACACGGGCAAAATTACTTGGATCTCCCACATCCATTGCATTGGCAATAGTAGCTATGGAAGGACGAGGGGTTGTATTTTCCGGTCTGCAAGTATTGGTAGAAAATATCATTCCGGTTATTGGCTGCAATAAAAACGCTTGACAGGCAAGCCCATGCGTTTACCAAATAGTCCGGCGGTGATATTACCAAAGTTTCCGCTAGGTACGCACACTACCAGATGATCCGCTTTTCCTTCTTTCTTTAACTGCGCGTAGGCATAGAAGTAATAAAATGCCTGTGGCAGGAAACGAGCCACATTGATGGAGTTGGCAGAAGTCAACTTCATGTGCGCATTCAAATCAGCATCCATAAACGCATTCTTAACCAATGCCTGACAGTCATCAAAAGTACCGTCCACTTCTAACGCTGTGATATTCCGCCCCAGAGTAGTGAACTGCTTTTCCTGAATTTCACTGACTTTTCCTTTCGGATAAAGCACATACACATGAATACCTTCCACTCCGAGGAAGCCATTGGCTACAGCACTACCGGTATCCCCCGAAGTCGCAACCAGTACATTCACCTGCTTTTGCCCTTCTTTTTTAATGAAGTAGCCCAACAAACGGGCCATGAAACGTCCACCTACATCTTTAAATGCCAATGTGGGACCATGAAACAGTTCCAAAGAGTAAATATTATCCTTTACCTTTACGGCAGGAACATCAAAACTCAATGTATCATAAACGATCTGCTTCAGTGTTTCAGCAGGAACATCCTCACCGAAGAAAGCATCGGCCACGCGATAAGCAATTTCCTGAAACGACAGATTCTCAATCTGATCATAAAACTCTTGCGGCAATGGCTTGATGGCCTCGGGCATATACAAACCTTTGTCAGAAGCCAGCCCCTTCACTACAGCTTCTTCCAGAGAAGCATCGGAAGCCTGGTGATTCGTACTGTAATATTTCATAGTAAACAATTTTTCAATGCGTCAATGTGCTAATGTGCCAAGGGCTTTGCATGGAGGGTTGCCATTGGGGCAAATTAGCAAACTGCCACATTATTTTTTCATAAATTCATTCATAAACTCATCTTCTTTCAATATTCCATAACTGCCTTCCACACATGCCACTTCATCAAAGGTCTGCACACAGTCCGGTTCTATACCGGGATAATAGATAAGGAAAGGCACAGGTTCGGCCGTATGGGTACGGAGTTCGCAAGGCGTAGGATGATCCGGAAGCACGGCGATAGCCACAGGCTCATCCCAATCCTTCACTGCTTCATAAATAGGTCCTACAGCACGTTTTATCCAGATTTTCAATAGTAAACTGCTTCAACTTAAAATCTCCTTCGTGACCGGCCTCATCACTGGCCTCAATATGCAGATACACAAAGTCGTCCGTCTTCAATGCTTCCAATGCCGCAGCCACCTTATTCTCATAATTCGTATTATATAAACCGGTAGCCCCCTCTACAGCAATACGGCGTAATCCTGCATAATGTCCTATGCCATTGATTAAGTCCACCGCTGAAATAACAGCCCCTTTCTTTATGGCCGGATACTTCCCGGAGAGAGGTTCCATCTGCGGGCGATACCCCGGACTCCAAGGCAGATACTATTAGCAGGATCTTTGCCTTCGGCTATACGTTTTTGATTAACCGGATGATCTGCCAACAATTCCTGGGAAGCCAGGATAAGATTATTTATCAATCCGGCTGTTTCCTGCGCCTCCGGTACTTCCGCCTTCACCATGAGCGGACGGAAAGGCTGCAAAGGCACATCATGGGGCGGGGTGCAGTCCAATTGTTTATTTCCCCCTTTTATCACCAACAAATGGCGATATTGTACACCGGTATAGAAATGAATCCGGTCAGAACCCAATTTTTCTTCCAAATATCTAACCAGCACATCAGCTTCTTCGGTAGTGATATGTCCGGCGGAGTGATTTTTTATCTTCTCATCTTCGATGCAGATAATGTTACAACGCATAGCCATATCGCCCGGTTGCAACTCCACCCCGATGCTTGCTGCTTCCAACGGCCCACGGCCTTCGTACACCTTCGGTAAATTATAGCCCATAACAGACATATTCGCCACTTCACTACCCGGATGAAATCCGGGAGCAACTGTAACCAACCTCCCGGTACGTCCCATAGCGGCCAACTTATCCATATAAGGTGTACTGGAGTATTGCAGCAATGTTTTGTTTCCCAGTGATTCGGCAGGCCAGTCGGCCATACCGTCGCCTAAAATAATAATATGTTTCATAAGCCTAAATATTAGCGATGCTCATGATATCGGCAAATACTCCGGCGGCAGTCACACTGGCACCGGCCCCATATCCTTGTATCATCATCGGATACTCTTTATATCGCTCGGTTGTAAGCAGAATAATGTTGTTGCTGCCTTCCAGACCATAGAACGGATGTTTGCTGTCCACTTCCTGCAAAGACACACTGCCCTTCCCATCTTCCAGTTTGGCTACAAAACGCCAGCGTTTTGTTTTCATCCTCCAGCTTTTGACGGCGTGATTCAAAATCCGTATCCAGGGAAGGTACTTTCTTCCAGAACTCCTCCAACGGGCCTTCAAAGAAATCATTCGGTACAAAAAGATGTTTTTCCACATCTTCCTGTTCCAATTTATATCCGGCTTCACGAGCCAGAATAACCAGTTTACGAATCACATCCTTGCCACTCAGGTCAATACGCGGATCGGGTTCCGAGTAGCGCTCTTCCTGTGCCATTTTGATGGTCTTGCTGAAAGGAATGTCCGCGCTGATTTTGTTAAAGATGTAATTCAGCGTACCGCTCAATACCGCCTCTATTTTCAAGATCTTGTCTCCGCTGTTTATCAAGTCGTTGATCGTGTTGATAATAGGAAGTCCCGCACCGACATTGGTTTCAAACAGGAATTTCACACCCCGGCGGCGGGCTATTTGTTTCAGTTCACTGTAAACGGAGTATTCGGAAGAAGCGGCAATCTTGTTGGCAGCTACGACCGAAATATTATTCATCAGGAAATCTTTATATAAAGACGCCACCTCGGCACTGGCTGTACAATCCACAAACACAGAGTTGAATATATTCATACCTATAATCTCGTCATGCAACACCTGGGTGGACGAAGGCATTCCTTTCTCTGCCAACTCTTCCTTATAATGTGACAGGTCTACGCCTGCACGGGTAAACAACGCATGATGTCCATCGGCTATACCTACCACTTTCAGCTTCAAACCGCGTTCCTGCATCAACTTTTGTTGCTGACAACGGATTTGCTCTATCAAACTGCCTCCTACCGTACCTGTACCGCAGATAAAAAGGTTCAGCACCTGATATTCGGACAGGAAGAACGAATCATGAATCACATTCAATGATTTGCGCAGTGACTTGGATTCTACCACGAAAGAGATATTGGTTTCCGAAGCACCTTGAGCACAAGCAATCACACTAATGCCGTTACGGCCTAAAGTCCCGAACAGCTTACCGGCGATGCCCGGTGTATGTTTCATGTTCTCACCGACAATGGCAATGGTAGCCAAATTCATTTCGGCAACAACCGGACTGATTTCCCCCATTTCTATTTCTTTGGAGAATTCCTCATTCAGCACTTCACAAGCCAGTGCCGCATCTTGATTACGCACACCGATAGAAGTACTGTTCTCGGAAGATGCCTGCGATACCATAAACACGCTGATGCCGTTTTGTGCCAATGCTTTAAAAATCCGGAAATTCACTCCGATCACTCCCACCATTCCCAGACCGGTAACCGTAATCAAACTCGTATCATTGATGGATGAGATACCTTTAATGGCTTTAGAACCGGAATTCACTTCCTGCTTTATGATAGTTCCCTCGCCTTGAGGATTGAATGTATTCTTAATCAGAATAGGAATATTCTTATGACATACCGGATAAATAGTCGGCGGATAAACCACCTTCGCTCCAAAGTCCCATCTCTGCCGCTACGATGCAGGGCGTGAAGGAACTGCCGGGCCTCGTGTATAACCGCCTGAAGGATATCCCGCCGGTGCCGGTGTTTGCTCCCGAGTACAAGAAGCCCGAACCCAAGGCCAACGACCGTGCGTTTTGAGATCAAGCGCATGGAAGCCCATGTGTGGAGCGTGGAAGCCCCGTGGCTGGAATACATTCTGGCCGGCAGCAATGTGGACGACTACGAAAGCCTGCAGTTCTTCCAGCGTCAGCTGGGCGAGAGCGGCATTCTGGACGCTCTGGTGGCAAAGGGCGTGCAGGAGAACGACACCATTCTCATTGGCGATTACCAGTTCGATTATATCTTCTAAAGAAGAACCCTCTCCGTCAACGCTGCCGCGCTGCCACCTCTCCCCGAAGGGCGAGGTTTCACGCATCTAAAAAGTACGTGCAATAAAAGCTCCCCCTTTCGGGGGAGCTGGCGAGCGGATGCGAGTCTGAGAGGGTTGGAGAATATTTATGAACGAACCTGAAAAGATCGACCCGCGGGAGCTAGCCCCTTGGCGCTGGCCTTTGTGGGCGACAGCGTGCTGGAACTGCTGGTGCGACAGCGTCTGGTGGAGCATCACCGCCTGTCTGCCGGAAAGCTCAACGCAGAAAAGGTCAAATACGTCTCGGCCCGGGCACAGTTCCGGGAGGAACAGCTGCTGGAGCCGCTGTTCACTGAGGACGAACTGGCCGTGTTCAAGCGGGGCCGCAACGCCAGCAAGGCCAGCGTGGCAAAGCACGCTTCCCCGGAGGAATACCGTGCTTCCACCGGCTTCGAGTGCCTGCTGGGCTGGCTGTATCTGAACGGTCAGCTGGGCCGTGTGCACGAGCTGTTTGAAACACTGTGGCAGCAGTTCGACCCCAACGAGACCTGAGAAGTTGCTTTCATAATCATTGCACACCGCCTGAACGGTCTTTTTGCTGCCATACTGCGTTGCTCTTCTTGCAATCCATCAGGATTGCTGCGGAAAACCGCCTTGTCTGGCGGCAAAAAGCCGCGCCCATTCGGCGCACCCTGACTATAAAAACAACTTCTGACGCGAAAGCCCGCTGCTTTCCGCACTGGAAAACAGTGCCGGAGGGCAGCGGGCTTTGCGATTTGAGAAAGATCAGAGGTTCGCGCCCGTGGTCCATCAGGCGCGAAGGGCAGCGTCAGCGGCTGTTTTTGGCGTTGCTGGAACGGCTGCTCGTGGAGTTCTTGGCGCTCTCATCGTCGGCACCCTTGGTGTACTGGTTGGGGTGCTTGTGCTCGTTGGTGGCGCTGTTGGTGGTCTGGTTGGACGTGCGGTTCGAGGTCTGATTCTTGCAGTTATTGCTGCGGTTTTCGGTTGCCATAGTGAATGATCTCCTTTCGGTTTTCCGTGCGGGGCGGTGTGCCCCTCACAAGACCTAGTTTGGCCGCGGACGGCGGCTTTATACATCCCACAGGAGGAATGCAGAATGCCCATGGAATATTTTGAACAGCGGGAGCGCGCTCTGCTGGGAGACCGGTTCGATGTCCTGTATGCAGCCCCGCAGGAAACGGCGGAGCGCGGCGTAACGGTGTCGGCCCTGCGCAGCTCACCGGAGCAGTTTGCCGCAAAAGCCGATTTCCCACTGGAAGCATCGCCCTTTTGCAAGGCGGCATTCGTGGTGCATCAGCCGGATGATTTGAAATTCCGGCCCGGGCGGCATCCGTACCACCATGCGGGCGTGTTCTACTCGCAGGAGCCGTCTGCGTCCTCGGCGGCACCCCTGCTGGGCGTGCAGCCCGGGATGCGTGTGCTGGACATGTGCGCCGCGCCGGCGGCAAAAGCAGCCAGCTGGCGGCGGCGCTGCAGGGCCGGGGGTGTGCTGGTGAGCAACGAATACGTTGCAGCTCGTGCGGATATCCTGAAAAGCAATCTGGAACGCATGGGCGTGCCCAATGCAGTGGTGCTGAACGAAGCACCTGCCCGCATTGCGGATGCGCTGCCGGAATTTTTTTGACGGGTGCGTGGTGGACGCGCCTGTTCCGGCGAGGGAATGTTCCGCAAGGAGCCGGTGGCCCGTCAGCAGCACTGTGAAGCGCTGGTGAAGCAGTGTGCTGAGCTGGGTGCAGAAATTCTGGACTGTGCAGCCGCTGTGCTGGCCCCGGGCGGGCAGCTGGTGTATTCCACCTGCACCTTTGCACCCGAGGAGGACGAGGGACAGGTGGCGGCGTTCCTGCAGCGCCACCCGGAGTTCACCCTTGCGGATGCGCTTGGCAATGTGGACTACACCTTTGGCAGTGAGGGCGAAGCCAACCGCACCGGCGGCCTGCCGCTGGATGTGAGCAAGGTGCGCCGTATCTGGCCCTGTCAGGGCGGCGAGGGCCACTTTATGGCCCGGCTCGTCAAAGCTGGCACTCCGCGCGTTCTGCCCGCAGAGGGCGAGTACACTGCCGAAGAACAGCTCTGGCTGGCAGCAGCGGAAGCTGCGGGCAAAAAGGCCAAGGGGAAGGGCGGCAAGCCTGCCAAGGCTGCGGATGCCCGCAGTGCCCGCCGCGAGAATGCCCGTGCCTGCCGGGAAGCGGTGCAGGGTGAAAAGCGCAGCCGCGAAGCACAGGCAGGGGAGACAAGTCCTGCCCAGAGCCTTGCAGCATGGCACGCGTTTGCCGGGCAGTATTTCCCGGCGCTGGTTGACCGCCCGGCTGTGGTGCACGGCGGCGGTGTGCTGCTGCCGGTGCCGTTCCCGCAGACGAACCTGCATGTGCTGCGGGCGGGCGTATTTGTGGGCAGCGTGCAGAAAGGCCGCTTTGTGCCGGAGCACCATCTGTTCACGGCATTTGGCGCACAGTGCGTAAACCGCGAAGAACTCACCCTTGATGACCCGCGCTGCGTGGAGTATCTTTCCGGCCGTGAGGTGGAAGCCCGCATCGCTGCTGACGGCTGGTGCTGCGTGACGGTGGACGGCTGGCCGCTGGGTGGCGGCAAGGTGTCCGGCGGGCGGGTGAAAAACCATTATCCCAAGGCGCTGCGGCTGCTGTGAACGGGCAGAAAAAGCGCATTTTTCCGCGCAGAATGCTGAAAACCGGGCGGATAAGGCTTGAACGCTCTGCCCGGTTGTGCTACAATAATAGAGTTAGATTTTGTGTGCTGCCACAATGCGGGCGACCACAGCCCGTCTGCCCGCAGGCGGAGATTTGAGAATATACAGGAGGCTCTTTCCCATGTCTGGACATAGCAAATGGAACAATATTAAGCGCAAGAAGGAAAAGACCGATGGCGCAAAGGCAAAGGTCTTTACCAAGATCGGCCGCGAGATCAGCGTTGCCGTGCGTACCGGCGGCCCGAACCCTGCTTCCAACAGCAAGCTGGCTGACCTGATCGCCAAGGCAAAGCGCATGAGCGTGCCCAACGATAACATCCAGCGCATCATCAAGAAGGCTGAGGGCGGCGATAAGACCGAGTATGAAGCAATCACCTACGAAGCTACGGCCCCGGCGGCGTTGCTGTCATGGTGGAGACCCTGACCGACAACCGCAACCGTACCGCTGCCGACCTGCGCCACTACTTCGACAAGAACGGCGGCAATCTGGGTGCTATGGGCTGCGTGGGCTTCCTGTTCAGCCAGAAGGGTGTCATTGACATCTCTCTGGAAGATAAGGATGCCGACGAGGCTATGATGGATGCTCTGGATGCTGGTGCTGGGAGTCGATT
>ENA-OQAX01000138-OQAX01000138.1-human-gut-metagenome-genome-assembly--contig:-NODE-138-length-16094-cov-2.533788_pt1 | contig 16094 bp, 21 predicted proteins | sample MGYA00242741_ERZ504539 | MGnify/ENA primary metagenome ERZ504539 (study PRJEB26092, sample SAMD00036277) | human gut metagenome | host: Homo sapiens | study: EMG produced TPA metagenomics assembly of... | reverse complement strand
CTTGCTCGCCACCACGATCTCAGCATTGGCGTTCATGCCCGGCGCAGGCATCGGTCTCATCAATGCGCACCTTGACCGGGTAGGTGGTGGTGCCGCCGTTGGAGGTACCCTTCATGGAAACACGGGTCACAACGCCGGTATAGGTCTTGTCCGGCACGGCATCCGCCGTGACCTGCACGCTCTGACCCACCGACAGGCTGCTGACCTGCAGCTCGTCCACGTTCAGGGTCATCTCCAGATAGCTCAGGTCAAAGATCGTGCACAGGTCCGAGCCGGCGGACAGCGCGTCCCCGGCCTTGGCATTCTTTTCAATAATGGTGCCGCTGATGGGCGAGGTGATGGTGTAGTTGTTCATGGCCTCCTGCAGATTGTCCATGTTCAGCTCGGCGCTGCGCAGGCTCTCGGCGGCAGACTGGATAGCCTCGGTCAGGTCCTCGCCGCTGATCTGCAGCACGATATCGTCCTTGTTCACGGCTCCGCCTTCCGGCACATTGATGGCCGTCACGGTACCGGCGGCAAGGGCAGTCAGGGTGCGCTCCGCCTGATACTCAAAGCACTTGGCGGCAATGCAGTTCACGCCATTGATGGTTGCCGTTGCTGCCTGCGCAGTGGTCAGGCCGCCTGCATTGCGCACAGCAATGGTCACGGTGCGGGTGAGCAGGTTGCCGGTGCTCAGGGCATCGGTGCCGGTCACAGCGGTCACGGTGCCAGTCAGCATTTCAAAGGTGCCGTCCAGCGTCACCTCTGCGCTCTGGCCCACCGAGAAGGTGGCGGCATCTGCTGCCGGGAACTCCAGCCGCAGCACCATTTTGGAGCTGTCACGGATGACCGCCACTTCCTGACCGCTGGTCACTTCGTCGCCCTTGGCCACCTTGAGGGCACTCACAACACCTGCCACCTCGGCGCGGACATACTGGCGGTCTGCCGTCTTGTCGTAGCTGCGCTGTGCCTGCTGCAGAGCAATGGACGCCTGCTCCGCCTTGGTGGTGGCATCGGAGGAGTCCACCGTGTACAGCACGGTGCCTTCCTCCACGATATCCCCTTCCTCAAAGCTGCTGGTCAACACCTTGCCCGCTACCAGCGACTTAACATTATACGTATTGGCAGGGTTCAGAGTGCCGGTTCCGCTGAGGGTGTTGGACACATCCCGCTTGGACGGCGAGACCTGCACATAGTTGATGTCCTTATTGGCGTTCTGTGCCTTGTCCGGGCGCAGGATGAACCATCCGCCCAGCACGGCCACGCACACCACCGGCACCATCCATTTCCAGTTCTTGCGGAAAAAGGCTGCTGCTTTGCCGCCCTTCGCTGCGGGCTTTGCCTCACCCGCAGCCGTCTGCTGTACCGCAGCATCCTGCTTCTTTTTAAAGATCATGCTTGCTGTTTCCTCCTGTATCTTTCAGGGCATGCCCTGGTTTCGGTATCGGGCGCAGGCTTTGCAAAAGCGCGCGATAAAGAGTTTATTGTTAGTTTATCGCATTTTCGTCTATTACACAAGCGTCTAAATTTTGTTTTGACGCATTTGTGTCAAAGTTTTACCCAACTTTCACACCGTGCCCTCTTTTGCCTTCCAGACAAAACAAAAGAGACAGTGCCCCGCTCTTGCAGGGTACTGCCTCTTTTTTGAAGCACGATCTTTATTCAGCTGTAGTTTCCACTACCACATACACCCCGGCAGGGACGCATGCAGCCCATGCGCCGTCCTTGTCCAGCCAGCCCGAATTGCTCGCACACGTGGTCCGGGCACTGACTGTCCAAGAACGCGATGGCACCATCCTTTACCTGCAGATGCACGACATAATTGCCCACATCATACAGGTAATCGTGGTCTGTATCCAGCGGCAGAGTCTCGGTGATGCCATCGCCAAAATCGACGGTGGCCTGCAGGCCGCTGCCCTTGCTGCTATGTGCTGCGCGCACGCCGAAATACAGCGCTGCTGCCAGCACAAGGATCACTGCAGCAAAGATCAGGTTCTTCATCCATGGCTTCAGGCCTTTGGAGCCGGAAGCGTTTTCAGGTGCTTTGCGGGTACTCATGCAGCGTAGTCGCTGGCAGCCTTACCTGCAATGCGGCCAAACACGGTGAAGTCTGCAACAGCGTTCCGCCCAGACGGTTTGCACCGTGCACACCGCCAGTGACCTCACCTGCTGCAAACAGGCCCGGGATCACAGTGCCGTCCTCCTTGAGGACTTCGGTGTTGGTGTTGATGGTCAGGCCGCCCATGGTGTGGTGCACACCAGCAGTGACCTTGATTGCATAGTACGGAGCAGTATCCAGCGGGTTTGCAAAGCTGGTGCGGCCAAAGTCGGGGTCATTCTTGGCCTCAACATAGCCGTTCCAAGTCTTCATGGTCTCGGCAAAAGCAGCCTCATCAACGCCCATTGCCTTGCCCAGCTCCTCGTAGGTCTCGCCGGTCACGGTGTAGCCCTTCTTGATGTAGCCCTGAATGACGCTGGAAGCATCGACCATAGCCTGATCGACCACCAGCCAGCTGTAGCTGCCGGTCTGAGCGATCTCAGCAGCAGAGACCACGTCACGGGTGCCACTTCGTCGATGAAGCGCTTGCCCTCAGCGTTGATCAGCACAGCGCCGTCGCCGCGCAGACCCTCGGTGATCAGGGCAGCGGTGTTGGCCTCAACGGTGGGGTGGATCTGGATCTGGTCCATATCCACGGTGCCAGCACCGATGGCGGTGGCCATCTCAATGCCCTGACCCTGAGCGCCGGCAGCGTTGGTGGTCATGAAGCCCTTCAGCTCAGGCTTGTACTCGACAACCATGTCCAGATTTGCGCCGAAGCCGCCGGTGGTCAGCACCACAGCCTTGGCGTTCACAGTGACGGTCTCGCCGGTAGAACCGGTGGCCTTGATGCCCACAGCAGCGCCGCTCGCATCGGTCAGGATCTCGTTGGCGGTGGTGTTCAGCAGGATCTGAACGCCAGCCTTCTCACAGTTCTCCTCCAGCAGGGGGATCATGTAGGAACCGACGGAAAGGGTCTTGCCCTCTGCGTCCACAGGGCGATGGATGCGCTTGACGGATGCACCGCCAAAGCTGGAAACGCTGTGCAGGGTGATGCCGTGCTCGTCCAGCCAGTCGATGGCATCAGCAGAGTTGGAGCACAGGGTCTCCACCAGAGCAGGGTCGTTGATGCCCTTGCCGCCGATCATGGTGTCCAGCTCCATCAGCTCAACAGAGTCGAAGTAGCCGGTGGGGTTCTTCTGGTACTCTGCCCACTGCTCAGAGACGGTCTTTGCCAGAGCGGTGATGGTCTCGTTGTCAGCGTACTTTTCAGCAGCGGTCTTCAGGGTCTTTTCGACACCGGCAGACTCGCCGAACTCGTTCTCATCCTGATACACGGTCTTGCCGGCGTTCATGCCGCCGGTAGCGCGCACAGAGTTGCCGCCCACCATGGCCTGGCTCTCCACGATCACAACGCTCTTGCCCTCGGCAGCAGCGGTGATGGCAGCGGTCATGCCTGCGCCGCCTGCACCCACGATGACAACGTCAGCGTCAATGGTGGAATCCTCGGCCTTGGTCTCGTCGGCCTTGACCTCGATCTTATAGTCGTCAGCGTTCAGGCCAGCGGCAGTCAGGGCAGCGGCTGCTGCCTCCTTGATGGCGTTGGAGGTGATGGTCGCGGTGGACACGCCGTCCACGGCGATGCTGCCGGTCTCAGCGATCTGAGCGGGCAGCTGCTCCAGTGCCAGCGTACCGATGCCGGGGGTCTCGTCCTTGCCCTCAGCGGTGCAGCCGGTGATCTTGCCGTCTTCCAGCGTCAGGGTAACGGTAACGTCGCCGCCCATGCCCTTGGCAGTGCCGGTGAAATCGCCGGACACGCCGCCTGCGGTGGAAGCGGACTTGCTGCCGCAGCCGTAGCCCAGCAGACTGACACCCACAACAACCGCCATGGCCAGCGCAGCCACGCTCTTGCGGATCTGATTCTTTTTCATTGTTTCTTCCTTCTCATATTCGGGTTGCTTGTGTTCGGACATCTATCAGCAAAAAAGGGGGAGCTGCTCATTCGGAAAGCAGCTTCCCCCTCGCTGAAACTTAGGAAAAACTTAGGCGTTAGCCTGAGCTGCAGCAACAGCGCATGCAACGGTAGCACCAACCATCGGGTTGTTGCCCATGCCGATCAGGCCCATCATCTCAACGTGTGCGGGCACGGAGGAAGAACCTGCAAACTGAGCATCGCCGTGCACACGACCCAAAGAGTCGGTCAGGCCGTAGCTTGCGGGGCCTGCGGCCACGTTATCGGGATGCAGGGTACGGCCCGTGCCGCCGCCGGAAGCGACAGAGAAGTACTTCTTGCCGTTCTCGATGGCCCACTTCTTGTAGGTGCCTGCAACCAGATGCTGGAAGCGGACGGGGTTGGTGGAGTTGCCGGTGATGGAGCACTGAACGTCCTCCTTCTTCATGATGGCAACGCCTTCCATAACGTCGTTTTGCACCGTAGCACTTGACGGCTGCGCGCTCGCCCTCAGAGAAGGGGATCTCCTTGACGACGGTCAGGGTCTGAGTGGGGATGTCGTACTCAGTCTGAACATAGGTGAAGCCGTTGATACGAGAAATGATGTAGCTGCATCCTTGCCCAGGCCGTTCAGGATGACGCGCAGGGGGGTCTTGCGGACCTTGTTTGCGGTGCGGGCGATGCCGATAGCACCCTCAGCAGCAGCAAAGGACTCGTGGCCTGCCAGGAAAGCGAAGCAGGTGGTGTCCTCGCTCAGCAGACGAGCGCCCAGATTGCCGTGGCCCAGACCGACCTGACGCTGCTCAGCGACAGAGCCGGGGGATGGTGAAAGCTTCCAGACCTTCGCCGATGGCAGCAGCACACTCGGCAGCATCGGTCAGGCCGCGCTTGACGGCGATGGCGGTGCCCAGGGTGTATGCCCAGACAGCGTTATCAAAGCAGATGGGCTGAACGCCGCGCACGATCTTGTCGCAGTCGATGCCCTTTGCGAGGAGCATCTCGTTGCAAGCGTCCAGAGACTCCAGGCCGTTAGCCTTCAGGCATGCCTCGATTTTCGGCATGCGGCGATCCATAGATTCAAAAGTTGCCATGAGTTGTTCCTCCTCTCTTATTCCTCACGCGGGTCAATGTACTTCACAGCACCCTGCTCCTTGCTGAAGCGGCCGTAAGTACCCACGTTCTTCTCATAAGCCTCGTTGGGGGTCTTGCCGTGACGGATATCCTCCATCATCTTGCCCAGCTTGACGAACTGATAGCCGATGACCTCATCGTTGGCATCCACAGCCAGCTTGTTGATATAGCCCTCGGTCAGCTCCAGATAACGGACACCCTTCTCCTTGGTGGAGAAGATGGTACCGGTCATGGAGCGCAGGCCCTTGCCCAGGTCGTCCAGACCTGCGCCGATGGGCAGACCGTCCTCAGAGAAAGCGGTCTGGCTGCGGCCGTAGACGATCTGCAGGAACAGCTCACGCATAGCAACGTTGATGGCATCGCACACCAGGTCGGTGTTCAGAGCTTCCAGAATGGTCTTGCCGGGCAGGATCTCGCCTGCCATAGCAGCAGAGTGGGTCATACCGGAGCAGCCGATGGTCTCCACCAGAGCCTCCTCGATGACACCGTTCTTGATGTTCAGGGACAGCTTGCAGGTACCCTGCTGAGGTGCGCACCAGCCCACACCGTGGGTGTAGCCGCTGATGTCCTTGATCTCATAGGCCTTGACCCATGCGCCCTCTTCGGGGATGGGAGCCGGACCATGCTTAGGACCTTTGGTGATCGGGCACATATTCTGTACTTGCTGCGAATAGGTCATAATCATACTCTCCTTTTGACAAATGTTGCTTTGCAGCACAAAGCCGCCGCCGCGCCCTGCCGGCACAGCCGCTGCCCTTTGCTGCTTGCATCTGACCGGGCGCGCCGCTCTCTTTCAGCGCCTTAACCGGTACTACCACGCATGATTTTATTATAGAGAAAGCTGACGGATTTTGCAATACATTTCCGGTAAAAAACATCAAAACTATTTGCAGTTGTCTGCTGCTAACTGTCAATTCGGATGCTTTTGTCATTTCATTCGTCAAGTTTTTGTCAACTATGTCAAAGAGGGCAAATTTCACGCTCCTGTGTCCTGCCTGCGCGGTGTCTGCCCGGCAGGCTTCAGTACCCACATGGCCGCAAAGCCCGCCGCTGCGCCGCCCACGGCAAGCCAGTGCCGCCCGGCTTCCAACCCCCAGAGATTTGCTGCAAACGGAAAGGCCAGACTGCCCACGCTCTGCCCCAGTGCCAGAAAACCGTAGTTCACCCCTGCGTGCGGCAGGCCGAACAGATCGGTGGAAAGGGCGGGCAGCACTGCTGCAAGGCCGGAATAGCAGAAGGTAAGCCCCGCATAACAGGCGATCACCCACCAGCCCTGCGCAAACGCAAACCCTGCCGAAAGCCCCAGCGACACTGCAAACAGCAGCAGATCGGTGGGCCTGCGGCCAATTTTATCGCTGAGCATGGGCATCAGCAGGCGGCCCGCCGCACTGCCCACGCTGCCCAGCACCACGCTCCACAATGCAGCGCTTTCGTCCAGCCCCCGCTCCACGCCCAGCTTCAGGATGATGGGGCTGAACAGAAGCACCGCCGGGGTGGAAAAACACACCGCGCCTGCGCACAGCCAGTACTGCTTTGTTTTCAGCATCTGCCACGGGGAAAGGTCGATCTCATTTTTGCCGCTCCCCTGCTGGTTTTGTCTGCTTTCCGGCGGGTCCTGCAGCAGCAGACTGCCCGCAAGGCAGACGGGCAGCGTGACGGCTCCCAGTGCCCAGAACGCGCCCCGGATGCCCTGCACGATCCCAAAGCCGCTGACCGCCGTGCGCACGAACACGGTGAGGAACGCACCGGAAAGGCCCACCGCCCCGCCGATCACGCCGGTGGCAAGGCCCTTGCGCCCGGCATACCACTTCTGTGCGCAGGACTGGATGGATGGGTACAGAAACGCCGTGCCCAGCCCCGCCGGGATACTGAATGCCAGAAAAAGCTGATCGCACTGCCGCCCGGCAGGATGGCCGCTGCAAAAATCCGCCGCACAGCAGTGCTGTTCCCCACAGAGCCGCACACCGCCGGGCCTCGGCTGTCCTGCAGAAAGCCGCCGAGGACGCACCCCACGCCGAACGCCGCAATGAGGATGCCGAAGGCATAGCCTGCCCCCTGCTCGCTCAGGCCGTACTCGTCCATGACCGGCTGCTGGAATACGCCCCACGCCGCCGGGATGCCCGTGAGCACCTGAATGGCTGCGCCCGCCGCAAGGATGGTCCACGGATGTTTTGCTGTAAATTGCTGTTTCATTGCCTGCCCTCCGAATGGTTTTTCCCTTACAGTGTGCCCATTTCAATTGACAAAACGGCAGATTTCTTTATAATGAATAAGGTAAAAGTATTTACATTGATTTATATAGAGAGGAACCATCTTATGAAAACACAGGCATTGAAGGGCATGCGCGACCTGCTGCCCGCAGAGCAGACCCTGCGCGATTACATTCAGGGCAAAATTCTGGAGACCTACCGTGCGTCCGGCTTCGAGCGCATTTCCACCCCCATGCTGGAGGATATGGAGAATCTGGACAAATCCGACGGCGGCGACAACCTGAACCTGATCTTCAAGGTGCTCAAGCGCGGCGATAAGCTCACCGCTGCCCTGAACACCGGCGATCCCAAGCAGCTGTCCGATATGGGCCTGCGCTATGACCTGACCCTGCCGCTGAGCCGCTACTATGCCGCCAACAAGGATAAACTGCCCAGCCCCTTCAAGGTGATCCAGACCGACCGTGTGTTCCGCGCCGAGCGCCCGCAGAAGGGCCGTCTGCGCGAGTTCGTACAGTGCGATATCGACATTCTGGGCGATTCTTCCCCCAATGCCGAGGTGGAGCTGATCGACGTGACCACCCGTGCCCTGCTGAACATCGGCTTCACCGGCTTCACCGTCAACATCAATGACCGCCGCATCCTGCGCGGGATGCTGGAGAGCATGGGTTTTTCCGCTGATACGCTGGATTCCGTCTGCATCACCTTTGATAAGATGGACAAGATCGGCGCCGATGGTGTGAAGGCTGAGCTGACCGAAAAGCAGCTGCCGGAAAATGCCATCAACGCACTGGCCGACTTCATTGCCGCAGGCGAAGTCACGCTGGATGCCGTGGCTGCCCGCTGCGCAGACCCCGCCATTGCCGATGACCTCAAGTATGTCCTTGCTACCGCCAACGCCATGGCTGCAGGCCGCTATCAGGTAGCCTACTGCCCCAGTCTGGTGCGCGGTCAGGGCTACTACACCGGCATGGTGTTTGAGATCACCTGCCCGCAGTTCAGCGGTGCCGTGGCCGGCGGCGGCCGCTACGACAACATGGTGGGCAAGTTCCTGGGCACTCAGTGCCCGCCGTGGGCTTCTCCATCGGCTTCGAGCGCGTGTGCGGCATCCTGCTGGAGCAGGGCTACCAGATCCCCGGCGCAAAGCAGAAGATCGCCCTGCTGTACGGCAAGGATGCCGACTTCACCACCGTTCTTGCCAAGGCTGCAGACCTGCGCAGCAGCTACAATGTCACCGTTCTGCAGCAGGCCAAGAAGCTGGGCAAACAGTTGGGCCAGCTGGAAGCTTCCGGTTTTTCCGGTGCCGCCTTTATGGATAAGGATGAGATCAAAATTTTTTGCGCAGCAGTAAATAATTGCACACAAAGCCCCTTTACTTTTGATATGCTACCCCTAGAATAGACAGAGTAAAAACAAAACTCTGAGTACTCTTGGGGTATTTTCATGTCAAGAAAAAAACACCTCAGAATCGAGCGATTTTCTGAGGTGTTCTTGTTTTTTCTGGTTTAAAAGCCGGTAGGCGGCACATAGTAACTGGGGATCGAGGCTGTTTTCTGCACATTTGCCTGCTGGCGCAGCGCTGAACGGGTCACCTTTGCCCAAGAATACTGGGTCATATACTCGCCGCGATAGGAATTGGTGGCCGAGCGGCTGCCCCGCAGGAAATTGTAATAATCACAATCCACCTTGCTGGTGTCCAGCGCCAGTGTGCTGCGGCCGCGGATGAGCAGGCCGGTAACACCTGCATCCTCCAGCGTATGGCTCAGGTCAAAGATCAGATTGCGGAGATGGCTGTGCAGCGATGCGGTGTCGGGCTTATCCTCCCACAGCACGGCCAGCATTTCGCCGTTGGTGCAGGTGGCACCATTGCGATCCACCAGATAGGCCAGCAGCTCCTTGCTCTTGCTGCGCTTGAAGGCCAAAGCGCGCCCGCCCACGAAGATCTCAAAATTGCCAAAGCACTGGATCTTGATGCCGACAGGGGCATTCTCCGGCGGGTAGCGCAGATGCTCCAGCACATTGCGCACATCTGCCTCGTTTGCAGGCTTGAGTAAAAAGCCGCTCACGAAGATCTGCAGCGCTTCCAGCGCATACTCCGGGTGCTCTGTTACCACAATGATGTTGCAGCGCGGCTGCAGCTTCTGGATCATGCGCGTCAAAGCAAGCCCGTTCATGCCGGGCATTTCCAGATTGAGGAAAGCCGCGTCCATCGGCCCCTGACGCATCCAGCTCAGTGCATCCTCGGTCGTCATGGCGCTGATATAGTCACAGTCGGGTGCAACGCGGCACAGGATGCGAATCAGCGAGTTGATTGCAAGCTGTCCATCATCGACGACCAGTATCTTCATTCGTACACCCCCGCAAGTTTACCATACATGTTCCCTGTTTCAGTTTAACACTTTGTCCTTTGATTCGCAAGTTTTTTTGCACAAAAAGCCAGAAGCTCCACACTTCTTTACAAAAGGACGTTCCTTCCCCATCCGTTTCCTCACGAAGCAGCTGGCTGAAAAGTGGCGTCTTTCCCATTTTCATTTCCGGCAGTCAAAGCAACTATACAAGATACTCTGTGCCATCCAGTCCGGTCAGTTTTTTGTGCTGTCGTTTGTCCCCACACGGGGTGCAGAGCCGCTCATACGCCTGCCGCATCCGGGTCGGGCGCGAGGTGCAGTTGTGTGCATCGGAAGAGACCGCGTCCACCAGCCCCGCCTTGACCCAGTGCTCCAGCCGCATCCGCTGCCAGAAGCCGCTGTCCAGCACAGCCGAACAGTTGATCTGGCAGCGCAGCCGGTACTGTTTGTGCAGGCGGGCCAGCAGGCCGTGCTGCGCAAGGCAGGGATACCGCTCAATGTGGGCCACCAGAATGCGGTAACCCGCACCCGTGATCTCCTGCAGAGCCGTTTCCAGCTCCTTTGCCGTTATGTTCGGCACAAATTCCAGCAGCACCCAGCCGGTATCTCCCAAGGTCAGCAGCTGGCGCTGGACTGCCGCATATCCCGTCGCAGGGGTATACAGCAACTCAGAGCCGTGCTCCAGCTTCAGGTCGTAGCCTTTTTGTGTGCAGTATGCGCGGGCCAGCGCCAGATGCCGGTCGTAGATTCCTGCGGGAAGCGTTCCATGCCCGGCGTACTGTGCGAGGTAGCAAACAGGTGCCGCACACCGTCTGCTACCGCTGCATCCAGCATGGCATACATTTCTTCTCTGGTCTGCGCACCATCGTCCACGCCGTAGACGAAGTGCGCATGATAATCCGTAAAGCCGCTCATTTCTTTTCCGCTTCGTGGCTTCGTTTATAATACTTTCTGTAATAGCCGTACTTTCCATACTTTGAGTAGGATTTGTAGTACTTGCGGCCCATATAGTTGTCGTAGTCCACCTGATTGAGCACGGTGCCCAGAATGGGGCAGCCGGTCTGCTCGATCTGCTGCTTCACGTCCAGCAGCTCCTGACGGCTTACATCGTTGTAGTTCACTGCGATCAGGGTGCCGTCACATGCCTTGGCGATCTCCGCCGCATCGATGACCATGCCCACCGGGGGTGCGTCCACAATGACGTAATCTGCCATTCTGGCCAGCATATCCAGCAGTTCGGCAAAATGGCTGTTGGTCAGCAGCGCCAGCGGGTTGGGCACATCGCGGCCCACCGGCACCATGATCGCGTTGGGGATGTCGGTCTGGTAGATGACCTCATCCATGCCCACCATGCCGGCCAGAAAATGGGAGAGGCCCTTGCGTCGCTGCGGCCATCCTCATATTTCAGGCCGTAGTCATTGTTGACCATGCTGCGGCGCAGGTCTGCGTCCACCAGCGCCACCTTGATGCCGCGCTGTGCCAGCGTGCGCATCAGGTTTATGGACAGATAGCTCTTGCCCTCTGCAGCATGGCAGCTGGTGATCATGATCTTTTTGACACTCGCACCTGCAAAGGAGAGGTTGGTGCTCAGGGTATTAAAGGCTTCATTTCCCGCATAATCCAGAGCCGGAAATTTTGTGATCTTCAGCTGTTTCATGCTTTCCTCCCAGAGCTGCCACCCACACGGCGGCGGACATCATTGGCAAACCGCTTGGTGCGGCGCTTGAACTCGCTTTTCTCTTTCGGCTGTTCGCCAGCATCGGCCAGCGGGATCGATGCCAGCACGACCATGCCGGTATACTTGCGGATATCATCGGCAGACTTGTAGGTATCGTCCAGCATGGTCCGCAGCACCACCACGGCGCAGGCCAGCACAAAGCCCACTACAAAGCCCAGCAGGATGTTCTTGGCCTTGTTGGGGCTGAACGGGTTCTCCGGCACACGCGCAGAAGACATCAGGGTGGGCTCGTCCGTCTTCATCTTTTCCGAGATGTACTTTGCGCCCACATCCGCATACTCGTTTGCGATCGCTGCTGCTTCTTCCGGGTCCGGGTTCGTGACCGTGATATCCAGCATACGGGTGTCGCTGGTGTTGGTGACAGACAGCATACTGGCCATATCGGTGTAGGTGTAATCCAGATCCAGGTTGCTGATGACCTTTTCGTGGACTTCCCACATTTCAAAGACCTTGATGTAATCGCTGGTCAGCTCGCTGCCGACCTGCAGATCGGAGAAGTTCAGCACCGAATCATTGCGGCTGACCACATAGATGGTAGCCGTTGCTTTGTACATCGGCGTTACCAGAAAAAACGTATAAAGCGCCATCAGCACGGCACCCACCACAGCCGTGGCTGCAATGAGCGTCCAGTGGGCCAGCAGGCCCAATGCCAGCTCCAGCAGATCAATGGTATCTTCGTCCTGTTCCGGCTGTGCCGCTAAAGCTGTGCGCTCCTTCACAAAAGTATCTTGCTGCACGATTTCACTCCTTACCTATAATACTGCATAATATTGCCGCCCATGCGGCCCGGGCATTGTGCCCTTTCCTCTATTTTTCTGAATCCTATACGCCAAAAAATGCGGCGTTCCCTTTTTCATCAGGGAGCACCGCAGAACATTTCTAGTTCTTAGCCCTCAATGGTCTTCACGGCCACCAGAACGAAGTTGGAGCCATAGAGCTTGACCTGACGGCCCTTCAGGTTCACCACGATCTCGCCATCCACGACCTTACCGGGCACAGTATAGTAGGTATAGGTCACAGTGCCGTCTGCCTTCGTCTTGGGCACAGCCACCAGAACGGTAACTTGCTCGTTGTCCTCGTAAGCAGCCTCAATGACCTTGGACTCAATGGTCAGCTTAACATTTGCAGCGTCGAGCAGGTTAGAGGTCTGCATCTCAAAGGCCTGCGTTACAGTAACATCTATAGTCGTCTTCTTTTCTTTCGAAGCGCCCGCAGCCTTCTGCAGGTCTGCATCAGAAGTGATGTCCTGCAGGACTTCCTCGACCTGAGCGGTATCCTCCTTGGCAGTGACCCTCACATCGCTGACAATGCCCAGAACACCGGTGACGGTAGCAGAACCGCTGGCCTTGACCTCATCTGCCACAGTCTTGCTGGGCGTTGCTGCCAGAACAGACACACCCATGCCCACGACCATAGCAGCGGTCAAAACAGCGCTGATAACTTTCTTCATAATGAAGATCTCCTTTCACTTCAAGCCGCACTCCCCAAGATGCTGCTTTCTATCGCAAATGCTTTTCAACATTTTACATCATTCTTCAACAGGCTCCCAAAAACAGCGTCAGAACCGCTTTCTGGATGGAAGCTTCGGTCGGATAGAACTCGGTGAATCCGTCCTCTGCCACCTTATGCTCGCCCTCCAGTGCAATGGCAGGCTCCACAGTATCATCTTTGGCAGCCCACACCTCGTTCACCAGCCGGCCCTTTGCAAGGTCGGTGACCAGATACGGCTGCAGCGCATCGTACACCTGTGCGGTGAACTGCTGATCCTGCTGCACCCTGCTTTCCAGCTGTGCGGAAAGCTGTGCAAGATACTCCTCCTGCCGCACCATGCGGGCTTCGTTGGTGCCTTCGCCAATATCCATGCGCCTGCGCACAAAGATCTCAGCCTGATTGCCCTGCAGCGTCAGGGTAGCTCCCTTGGTCATGGCCGGGTCTGCTGCGGAGAAATCATCCTCCAGCGTCACGGTCACACCGCCTGCAAGGTCGTTCAGCACCGAGATGCCGTCCAGACTCATAGCCAGATAGAAATCAATGTTTTCCCCCTGCAGCAGGCGGGACACCGCATCACGGGCATAGCCGCAGCTTTCATCCTTGCCATCGCCAAAGCCATGGGCAAGGCTGATCTGCATCTGAGTGGTGCCCACCGGATTGCCCAGCATGCCAAGCACCGTCACCTCTGCCATGGTGTCGCGGTCGATCTTGAGCTGACGGACCGTCTTGTCTTTGCTGTCTATCACAATGAGCCGCTGAAATCCGCCTGACCGCCCTGATAGGAGCCTTCTGCTTCCACCTCGCTGTCATGGTCGATGCCCATAACAAGGATGGTGGTCAGATCTGTGCGCCTGCGGTAGGTCACGCCGTCCACTTCCATGGTCTCAGCGGTCTCCTGCGGCAGCTCCGTCCGGGTCTCCGGCTTTTGGCTGCGCTTTCCAGCCAGCTTCCGCCCACAAAAAACAGTACAGCTGCCAGCACCAGCACAGCCAGCGCAGCAGCGGCACCACGATGTTGTTTTTGTCTGTTCAAGCGGGTAAGTTTCCCTCTTTTCTTCGGAATATAGTTTTCTGCGGGAAGGTCTTTCCATTGCCACAGAAAGATATTCCTTGGCTTATTATAGCGTCACAAGCGTGCAACTGTCAATGCATTTTTCGTTATTTTTCGGCAGGAAATTTCGCATTTTCAGCCTTTAGGGAGCCACAGATAAACACAAACCCCGGCCATGCAGAGTTCATCCGCACAGCGGGGCCAATTGGTATTTTATTTGATATCCAGTTCAGGCGGCACATCGATCTGGTCCGAGACATACTTGCCGTTCTTTTTGCGCTGCCGCACGCACTCCGTCAGCAGATATTCGATCTGCCCGTTCACCGAGCGGAAGTCATCTTCGGCCCAGGCGGCAAGGGCATCGTAGAGCTTCGCGTTCAGGCGCAGGGGCACCTGCTTTTTGGTTCTGCCATCAGTACAGGCTGCCGCTGTTCACGATGGGCTGGGCATCACGGTTGCCGCACAGCACCACCAGCAGGTTGGAGACCATTGCCGCCTTGCGCTCGTCGTCCAGCTCCACTACCTTGTTCTCATTCAGGCGTTCAAGGGCCATTTCCACCATGCCCACAGCACCGTCCACGATCATCTTGCGGGCATCGATGATGGCGCTTGCCTGCTGGCGCTGCAGCATCACGGCCGCAATCTCCGGCGCATAGGCCAGATAGGTGATGCGGGCTTCCACTACCTCGATGCCGGCCTCGGCTACATTCTTCTGGATCTCGTCCCGGATGCGGGCGGCTACCACCTCCGAGGAGCCGCGCAGACTGCCCTCATCGGCTACGCCGTCGCCGGTGGTATCCACATTGGGAGCCACATCATAGGGGTAAATGCGCACCACATTGCGCAGAGCGCTGTCGCACTGCAGGGAGAGGTACTCCTTGTAGTTGTCCACATTGAATACGGCCTTTGCGGTATCGGTCACGCGCCAGATGACCGCAATGCCGATCTCCACCGGGTTGCCCAGACAATCGTTGATCTTCTGGCGGGAGTTATTGAGGGTCATCATTTTGAGCGAGATCTTCTTGCTGGTCGATTCTGCAGTCTGGGGACTGCTGTTGCCTGCCTTAAGCAGGGCCGCCATGCCGGTCTCGCCGCTGTTCACATCGCCGCTCTGGCTCAGTTTGGTGCCAGCTGCCGGGTTCACCGCGGTGCAGAAGGGGTTCACCCAGTAAAACCCCTGTCCCTTCAGGGTGCCGATGTAATCGCCGAACAGGGTGAGCACCAGTGCTTCCTGGGGCTTTAACACCTTCAGGCCGCAGAGCAGGAAGATGCCCGCCACCCAGTATGCGATGGACAGGATCGTGAGCAGGATGCCCGGAAACAGGCTTTCGTCCAGCAGAATGATGCTGTAGAAAAACAGCAGGACGGTAACAGCATAGCCCAGCAGGGTGAGCAGCAGCATGACCATGCCGTTCTTTTTTGGTCTGCAGAATTTTCTCTTCCTATAACAGTTCCCTCCCTTCACAGGGTGGCGGAAGCGTTTCTTTATGATATCAAAATAATATCACTTTATATCATTCTTGTCAAGTCCTCCGCAGGCAAAAAAGAGCCGCCGCACAAACACTGTGCAGCAGCTCCTTTTTTGTTTATCTTTTTTATAATGTAAGGGGCACTTGCTCTCAGGCGAAGGTCAGCACCACCTTGCCAGCGCCGCTGTTACGGTCTGCAAGGGTATCGAATGCCTTCTGGAAGTCCTCTGCCTTGAACACATGCGTGGTGATCTCATCGACCTCTTTCAGGTGGTCAGGCAGGATCTTGACCACCTCGGGGAACTTCTGGTACTGATGACGGTACCCAGAATGGTCAGTTCCTTTGCGTTGATCTCCTTGAAGTTCACGGGGATCGGCTCCTTGCCAAAGGTCATAGCCACCAGACGGCCTGCGGGAGAAAGCTGGCTGGTTGCATGTGCCAGCAGTGCGGGAACGCCTGCGGCCTCAAAGATCACGTTGACACCCTCGCCGTCGGTCAGTTTGTTGATGAACGCATCCAGATCTTCCTTCATCGGGTTGATGCTGTAATCTGCGCCAAAGTCCTTTGCCATGGCAAGACGGCTCTCGTTCGGCTCAGACACGATCACGGTAGCGCCGCGTGATTTTGCAATGTTGGCAACGATCAGGCCGATGGGGCCGCCGCCGTGCACCAGCACCACATCGCCGGGGCG
>ENA-OQAX01000137-OQAX01000137.1-human-gut-metagenome-genome-assembly--contig:-NODE-137-length-16113-cov-1.387464_pt1 | contig 16113 bp, 24 predicted proteins | sample MGYA00242741_ERZ504539 | MGnify/ENA primary metagenome ERZ504539 (study PRJEB26092, sample SAMD00036277) | human gut metagenome | host: Homo sapiens | study: EMG produced TPA metagenomics assembly of... | reverse complement strand
CGGACCAGCCTTAATCTTCCCGGAAGGCAGGAAGAACTTTTAAAGCTGTCTGTGCAACCGGAAAACCGGTCGTTTTAGTGCTGCTCGACGGACGCGCTTCTTCCATAAACTATGCAGCAGCCCATGTACCTGCCATTCTGCACGCCTGGTTCCCTGGGGAATTCTGCGGCCAAGCCGTGGCAGAAGCTTTGTTCGGAGATTATAATCCGGGAGGAAGGCTTGCCGTGACTTTCCCCAAAATCTGTAGGACAGATTCCCTTTGCTTTTCCTTTCAAACCGGGATCGGATGAAAGTTCTTCCACATCTGTTTTATGGAGTACTCTATCCTTTTCGGCCATGGTTTAAGCTATACGACTTTCAGTTATGGTGATTTGAAGATCTCGCCATTACGTCAAGGAGTACAAGGAGATATAAATATAAGTTGTAAAATCAAGAATACAGGAAAAATAAAAGGAGATGAAGTGGTACAACTTTATTTGCGGGATGAAGTCAGCAGCGTCACTACCTATACCAAAGTCCTACGTGGTTTTGAGCGTATCAGTCTGGAAGCCGGAGAAGAGCAAATGGTCCATTTCAGATTGCGTCCACAAGATTTAGGATTATGGGACAAGAATATGAATTTCCGTGTGGAACCGGGTAAGTTTAAAGTAATGATCGGCTCCTCTTCTACAGATATCAGACTGCACGGACGATTTGAAATTGCACCGTAATACAATTACAATTCATCGGCCTAATCCCTCCTGTTAGTATCACAAATAAAAATGATAAGAGCATTCAAACTGCAATACATACAGCCCTTCATTAAAACACCGGTAAAGAATCTGTTTACATCTATTTTATGTGTACACAGATTCTTTATCGGTGTCCAGGTATGACAAGCTCCGTTGATTTCGTTAGAAACCACAAGATGATTCATTCCGATTTTCAATCTTTATCTGAAGACACAGAGGAAGGAGGAAATTCTTCTATACCCCATTTTTATTGGGTGTTGTTCCTAATTGTAACTCCAAAGTACCTCCTTTAATAAAATCCTCATGATAAAACCAACATTTTATTCCACTTTTTTCCATTAAAGGAAGCACGCTGAATGTACATATTATCAGCCGAGTTTCCTACCGTTATAATTTGAAATGTCTTGCCGGGATAATAACGGTTGTCCAAATGAATAGTAACCTTATCAAAAAGTGGAGACGTGATCTCATAAAAAGGCTTTTCCGCACAGCCGCCATCTACTTCAAACAATCCGATAGCCATCAGGACACCTAACGCTCCCATCTGCCCCTGGTCCTCATCATCCCGATAACCTCCATAAGGGGTCACATCACTATAAGCGGCCTTGACCTTACGTACCCATTTCTGAGTAAGCCAAGGTGCGCCTGCATAGTTAAACAAATGGGCCATTCCAGTCCCCGGTTGATTGCCATAGTCTGTCCAATTTCCTTCCTTTGTTTTTATTAGAACGGAAAAATCCATACGGTTCACTTTTTTCAAAATTCGCATTCAATCTTTCAATATATTTGTCAGCACCTCCATAAAGTTCTATCAATCCTGCCATATCATGTGGAACATAGTGTGAATAAATAGCAGAGTTACTCTCGCAAAATCCTCCTTTTTCTGTCAATTCCAACGGATCAAAATAAGGTAACCAGTTGCCATCCTCTCCACGAGGTTGCATATAACCACTTTCCGGATTCCAAAGATTACGATAATTCTTTGACCGCTTCATAAAAAACTCATAATCCTGTAATTTCCCCATTGTTTTCGCCATCTGTGCCAAGCACCAATCCTGATAGGCATATTCCAATGTCATGGAAGCTCCGGTAGTATGCATCCCTTCAACATCTTTCCGTCCGTCAGGCACATACCCCCATTCCTCATAATATTTCATGCCACCGGAATAAGCTGTCTTGCTATGTTCATAACCGGCATGGTCGCGAATACCTCCCACAAAAGCATTTTTCCGCAAACCTTCATAAGCCAGTTCCGCATCATAATTACGAATTCCTTTATTATAAGCCGAAGCAAAAAAAGAAACAGCCGGATCACCAATCATCACATACGTATAATTTCCTCCTGATGGTCCACGGGGAATCAGACCTCCGTTTTGATACATATCTGTCATTGTATTACAGAAATTATCCATAACTTCAGGATATGCCATAGACCAGAGTATGTTTAGTGACCAATGACTCCCCCACCATGCATCAAAGTTATGATGATTATACAAAGGTTTTCCATCTTCTCCTAAAGGAATTTGCCGTATGCGCGGAAAGTCGGAAGTCATATCCATATAATGTCCATCGGCATCACTGACTACATGGCGTCCCAATAAGGCATGTCACAAATCCGTATAGAGTTTTTATTTGCCGTTCTCTGCTACCGCCTTCCACTTCTATCCTTCCAAGCCAATCATTCCATTCGGAAAAAGAAGACTGCTTTACTTGCTCAAAATCCCAGCCTGACAGTTCCGTTAACATTATTCTTACGTGCCTGTTCTACACTGACATATGAAATCGCCACTTTCAGCATCACCTTTTTTCGTCTTTTTTCTGTTTTTAAATCGGACTGCCATACCCGCATTCTTACCTGATATTCTTTCCGGATTGCTATTAGATTCTATCCGGCCTTCGCGCCAAGATACAACCTTATCCATTGGCTTGCTCAATTGTGCATAAAAATAAACAGGAGTATCTTTTAGGCGACGTCCTGTACGTTCCATCATCTCCCATCCGGCTATTTCCTTATCACTTACTTTCCAAACCTCCGAATAAGCTGTAGGTCCATGTGCCAAAAAACGCTCCCGTATCAAATAAAATATAACTGGCATCACTTTTCGGAAAAGTATAACAATGAAAGCCTACGCGCATAGTAGAAGTCAACTCTGCTGTTATGTCATAATCTGTCAGTTTCACTTTATGATATCCCGGTTTAGCTATCTCTCCATCATGAGTAAAAGCCGATTGATAAGCATTCATACCCAAATGCCCTTTAAACTCGCCAACGGTAGGCATCACCGCCACACCGGACATCTGCCAATTATGAACATGACTAAAACAGCGTATTTGTTTTGAGTCATACAGATATCCTGATCCCCAAGAGTGCTCGGTATCCGTATCAGGGCTAAGGCTGACCATACCAAACGGACGACATGCCGAACTGAAAAAAAACCATCGGGAACGGTGACTGTCAACAAAAGGATTTACCAAGTCAACATAATTCTTTTTAGTCCCCGCTTCATTGAACAACAAAGAACCAAAAGCAGGCTGATCACGATCGTATCCTTCAGGACGAATCTGCCGAAGAACCTGTTCCGTATAAGGCATCTGCATCCCTTTCCGTATAACAAAATGATTGTAGGTCATTTCAAAAATCGGCATATATCTACCCCTTCCTTTTATTAGATATCTCAGTCCAGTTGCTATATTTTCCTGTGACATCCTTCCACACAGCAAAAGGAACATTATACCCCAAATTATATTTTGCGACATACTCAAACCCTTTCATAAGCCGGTTATCAAGAGCCGAATATAAATCATCACCTTGTTGCCAAGCTATTTCACAAACAGTTGCCAGGCACCTATACCCAACATGCTATGCCCCTGATCACGACCACTCTCCTGTATCTGACCGGTATCCCCACTGATATAATGAGCTATTGTTCCGTTATCATTGGCATGAAGATAAAAATCAACCGCCTTATTATACATTTCCTCATTATCCCATAAAATACGCAGCTGCCATATAAGCTTTAGTCACAATAGGTCCCCAATTCCCCAATTTGTATAAGGCTTACGATGGTAAAAATTTTTCCATTACAGGCAAGAACACTTCCCTTATCATTCTACTGATCTCATTAAACTGAACAACTGTCATCTTTTTATAAGTATGACGCAGTATTTCAGTAGCATAAATAATCTTTAATCCTTCCAACCCCACCAACAAAGGGGCATCATTCGTTTCCGGAATTCTTTTAAGTGTTCCGGCATAGCCTAACAATAATTCCAAAGATTTCTCGGCATGAGTCTTTTCACCAGTCAAAACCCACATCAATGCATTCTGATAGACTGCACTAAAGTCTTGCTCCATTTTTGATTTTGTATGACGAAAACTCACCATCTCTTGAAAATGATTTCAAAAAGGTCCGAAAGGCTGATAATCCGCCTGAGAACAATGATGACTTTTCAATAATTCAAAAGAACCATAGGCAGGATATTCCTTATCAGCGATTTGAGCACGCATCCGCTCAATACTTTTTGTTGTATGTAATATTCCCGGATGCACAAAATTTTCGGGCCTGCATCTCAAGTCCTATACTCAAAAACAGACAATAGAAACCCAATTTCAACAGGACTGATATTTTAAACTTTCTCATAACCGCTGCTGCTTATAGTTTTTGACAGATTTTATATTTCCATCGTCAGGAACTAAACGAACTGCCCCCCCCCCGGATGCTTTCAAACAAAAGTTTTAATTTTCGTCTTGTTGCTCACACGATAAGTAGAAACTCTGACTTTAGTACGTGTTTTCACTGATTTATCCCCATCCGTATAAATTTCCGCTATGTAGTTCTTTCCTTCGGGCAAGAAATCCAAGCTTACAGATAAAACACGCTTCTCATTATTTGTTATCGAACCGATAAACCATTCCTCTCCTTTACGACGGGCTATAGTAATAAATTCACCGACCTCCCCTTGCAACACTTTTGTATCATCCCATGTAGTATATACATCATCAAAGAATTTCAACTCGGGTTCGTCTTGAGAATCTGATGGTTTATCATACCAATACATATATTGCAACGGACTATAATAAACTGCCGCCAAAGCCAAATTGATGCGCAGGAGTGGTCTGGATAGATTTAGAACGAGGAACACCATAACTATCCTTGTCTGCATTCAAGCGACCGAAATCCTGACGATAGTAACAAATGGTATAATCCGCCGCTCCAGCTATAAACCGGGTAAAGGGAAGAGTAGCATTATGTGTTGCATCAGGAAATTCCTCATTACCTCGGATACCTTCCTGAGTCATCAGATTAGGATATGTACGACTGAACCCTGTAGGACGGTACTCATCATGTACATCAACCATCAAGCCATAATCAGCACATTTCTTGATCGCTTCATGCATCCATTTAGTCCATACTTGTGATCCCACCTGTACGAAACCAAATTAAATACCCGCTATCCCCCCAAGACTTATACAACGGAAGAATCTCATCCAATTGCTGTTGTAATGCACGTTGATTAACATACAGGATAACTCCTATACCCCGTTCTTTAGCGTAAGCTACCACCTCTTTCAGGTTCAAAGCATTTATATCCGGATTTCTACGAGGGTCTAATGTCACTGTAGTAGCATCAGAAACCTTGTCATATTCAAATCCATACCATCCCGCATCAAAATGAATATATTGCAGATTGCGTTTCACGGCAAAATCGACCAAAGCTTTTCCTCCTTCTGTAGTCAATGTCACTTCACGCACCACTTTTCCGGGTTTTATCCATGAAGTATCCTTTATTTTACAAGAAGGGTTCAAATTCAGAATCAAATCATTATGTTCCAATATTTGTCCCGGTTTATCAGCACACATAATCACCCTCCAAGGAGTATGATAAGGAGCAATATCTTCTACGGGACCATACATAGCAGATTGAATCGTATTCTTTTTTTCTGTCGATAACTTGAATTTTGTACGCACATAGTCTACCACTTGCGCTTCAGCCAGACATACGTAAGGACTTCAGGTAATGTCAAAAGCAACGGACGGTCTGATTCACCGGGCCATCCTTCCAATGGGAGAAATTCATAAGGAGTCTGAGCCCTGGATGTAAAGTAAGCTTTTGTTCCTTCCGGTAAAGTATATTCAGTAAATTCATCTGTGATCTTCAAATATTGTCCGCCGGGAAACCGATAACGGAATGCAATCCCTTCATTATACGCCCGTATATCCAAAACCAACTTGTCACGAGAATTCTGACGGTTAATGACTACCGACCAAGCTTTATACTGATCTTTTTATGGTGCTACGTTCTCCATATACAGGATGCCAGACAGTATCCTGTTCGGCAGTTGTCATGTCACCTAATGACAAATGATCACGCCATATAGTATTAGCCTTAATACCCAATAAAGATGGTTTTATCGTTTCTTTAGCATTCCAATTCAAAGAATAATGCAAGTTCCCACCCTCATCACTTAAAGTAAACTGATACTTTTCATCCGGCGAGGACATCTTTATCTCTTTTGCCTGAAGGATGGATAAAGAAAATACATCCATAATACACCTATATATAATCTTTTCATCATACTAACTATTTATACCTTGCAAAGTTATACATTTATAGCGTACTCTCTATTTTTTATGTCATTGACAGATTAAAAAAACCGTCTTTACTATAGATCAACAAAAAAGGAAGAATACGCTATAAACTTATTATAATATTAAGATAATTCAATTACTCCCAACCCGGATTATTTCCTAATTCCTGACCGTTGGATAAAGTATTCAACCATGTAACAGGAATAGGACGAAGACCATATTTACTTTTAAAGGTAGCTTCACTTAATTGGGTCTGAATCAATCCACCTGTAATATTAGTGACATCCCAATTGTATTTCAAAACTCTTTCTGCCAATTTTCCTGTACGCTGCAGGTCATTCCACCGTGGTGCTTCTCCATAAAGTTCCAATGCTCTTTCATCCAATACATTGTCTAATGTAACAGTACCAACATATTCTTGCAGTCCACCTTCCGGAGCATTATTCATGGCACGTTTACGTATCTGATTTATATAGTATAAAGCATTAGAGTTATCTCCCATTTTAACAGCAGCCTCAGCAGCAATTAAGTAAGTTTCGGCCAATCGGAACAAATAAATATCACGAGTTCCATTTTCTACTGTTCCCGAACTGTTATAACGGGTATTACAATCTTTAAATTTCCAAACAGGAAGCCAAACACGTGATTTTGCATTAAAGCTTTGATAACCGGTTTTATAATAATCATCATTTCCAGCATCAGCATAAGAACCCTCAGGATAATTATAGAAAAAACGTCCACGATTATTAGCAGCCGCTTTTTCAGCATCTGTATATTGTTTATAACCACTCTCTCCGGGAACAGGGAAATAAATTACGGTATCACCCTTTGCCACATTTACCCCACTTTGTACTCTCAAACCAATTTCTACCATAAGCACGTCCGTCTATAGAAGTAGCCGGGTCACCATTCAATGGACTCATAAAAGTAACTTCCGTACGTCTATCTTTCTTCCCAATCAAATAATAAATAACTATATTTGGTTGGCATAACAGAAGCATAATCATTACAATAAATTGAAGAAAAGCCCAAATCAGTCCAACCTTCACGATAAACAAACAAATAGAATTCTGTCTGAATATTATTATTCCATCCTGCTCCGGCAGAAAAGTTAAGACTGAAAATAATTTCATCATTCTCTTCATTTGCCTGACGATGAACCATTGCATAATCATCCAATAATGTATGTCCGGAATTCTTAATTACATCTACAGCATCATCGTAAGCCTTTTTTAAAATCATCAGCTTCTGCATAACTCTGATATCCTCGAGTCAAATAAACAAGAGAACGAAGATGTTTAGCAGCCGCTTTTGATACACGTCCATAATTCGCCGAAGTCTGCTTCATGGGAAGAGAAGAATCCATAACGTCCTGCAAATCTGCCAGAATTTGTCTGTAAAAATCAGATCCACTATCCAATTGCGAAGTTGTAGAAGGTGAGGTCGGTTCTTCCAAGATCAATGGAGCTTGCCCCCAATTTTTTTACAATTTCAAAAAGATATAACGCCCGCAAGAACTTAGCTTCCGCAACCCGTTGGGCCAAGATTTCTTTATCAATACCATCAAAAATATCTTGATCCTTTGTAACTACCATAGCAGCACGACCAATAGCAGCATTTACATTTTTCAAAGACTCATATAATACCTTCCACTGATTATAGACAGTGCCATTATCATTGGTATAATCTACTGTATACTGATTTAAAGCATTGGTTGCTGTTCCGTCATTCTGAGTCCCCAAATCCGTACCAAGTTGGGTCAACAGAAAATAGTTGGTTGTATTATAAACAGATTTTAATGTGGAATAGGCTCCATTAATAAGAGACTCATATCCTTCAGCCGTAGCATAATATTCTTCAGCAGACTGGCTAGACCAATTTTTTTTCATCCAGAAAAGAACGAACATCCCGAAAGAGCAAACACAGATGCCAACAGGAAACCTTTAGTAAATATATTTTTTGCTTTCATACTATCCTAATTATTTGAATGATAAATTAATACCAAATATTACATTGCGAGTCATTGCATCCGATGTATTGATGCTGACATTCAACTGTTCAGGATCAACCACATCCTTTGCACAGAAAATAAATGGATTCTGAACTGTTGCATATAAACGCAAATTGCCTAATTTCATTTTCTCAAGAACCGATGGTTTAAAAGTAATATCCCAAAGTAATATAAGAAATCTTAAGGAAATTACTGGAAAACATCGTATGTGACATTTCCGATTTTGCATTTCCCCATGATCCTGCCTTGCTTCGATAAGTACCCATGTTACTAGGCTGTGCAGAGGCATTAGTAGGATTCTCCGGAGTCCAATAATCTTTTCTTAAATTATTAAAATTGAGATTGTTGTTTTCCAATGCATACGAAACATAGAACTGATTTCTAGCTCTTGCCCCTGCTTGGAAAGCTGCTTGAAATGACAAATCAAATTCCTTATATGTAAATGTATTAGTCATACCACCTGTCCAATCCGGAGTACGTTTACCATCAATCACACGATCTTTATCGTCAATCACACCATCCTATTCAAATCCAAAGGTTTATATTGACCAGGTTTACAACCATATTTAGCTGCTTCTTCAGCTTCATCCAGCTGCCATACTCCCAATGTCATCAAATTATAATTTATATCAATAGGCTGACCAATAATCCAAAGATTACTATAATCACCACTCATACCAGCTAAAGACAATCCACGGGAAGTCAAATTCTCCTTATACTGTAAATCTACAATTTTATTCTTATTATAGGCAAAATTCAAACTAGTTCTCCATGAAAAATCTTTAGTACGGATATTATTCCGAATTAATATTTACCTCAAACCCTTCATTTCTAACAGACCCTACATTTGCTTTTACAGAAGAATAACCGGTAGTAACAGGTACTGTCTTATTCATAATCAAGTCTTCTGTCAAACGATTATAATATTCCACACTACCCGAAATCCGATTATTGAAAAATCCGAAGTCAAGACCTACATTATATTCTGTAGTACGTTCCCATCCCAAATCCAAATTCCGTAAATTATTGGGAACATATCCAATAGACTCACTAGAACCGAATGTATAATATTTGGCACCACTAATAGATCCTTGCGTCTGATACGCACTTACATTATCATTACCGGTCTGACCATAACTTAAACGTAACTTCAAAATTACTCAACCAAGACAAGCTCTTCATAAATTCTTCTCCTGACACTCTCCATGCTACAGCTGCTGATGGAAAACTTCCCCACTTATTGCCTTCAGCTAATTTTGACGAACCATCAAAACGAATACTTGCTGTTACAAAATACTTGTCCTTATACACATAATTGGCACGTGCTAAATAAGACATCAAATTCGTTTTGGTAAAACCGGAAGAAGAAGTATTACTTGCCGATCCTCCTGCCAAATTATACCACAAAGAGTTATATGACAATCCATTACCAATTCCTTTTAACTTTTCATCTTGTGATTGCTGCATAGAGAACACTCCGGTCAAATCTACGCGATGATCCTTCAATTCAAAGTTATAATTTACAAGATTATCCCAAACCCAATCTACATAGCTATTTTTCGCATAATTACTGGTTGCCTTATTTTGCCCTTTATTAGCTTTAGTGTATTTACCTCTGTACTGGCCAATTTCTTCCAAATTTATATCCGGCGAGAAAGTGGTCTTCAAAGTCAATCCTTTAATTGGAGTTATTGCCAGATAAATGTTACTCAGCAAATTGTACTTTTTGGTTTTATTCAGTTCATTCTTCATGGTAGTTAACGCATTATACTGACCATTAGAATAAGCCCACATTTCTTCTCCTGTCACCAAATCAGTCGGATGATAAGTCGGACGCAGACGAAAAGCATCCTGTAACAAGTCAGAGTTACCCGTATCACGTACTGAATGGGTTCCATACATATTAATTCCAAATTTCATGTATTTGCTAGGTTCTACATCCACAACAGCACGCAGATTATAACGGGAATATTCTTGAGGCTCCAACATACCATCTTCAAAATAATATCCGGCAGATAAAGCATAAGTAGCCATCTCATTACCTCCGGTAGCCGATATAGTATGATTTGTCATAAAGGCCGGACTAGAAACAGCATCCACCCAATCAAAATAATTTCCATCTTGAATAGCCTTTAACTCTGATGCTGTGAAAATCTGACTATCATCCACATATTTATTATTATTTCCGGCTCTTTTAGCCTCTCGTGCCAATTGCACATATTCTTCACCAGACATCATATCGGGCATATTCGTATATTTCCTATATCCGGCATATCCACTATAATCTATTTTTACTTTACCTATCTTACCTCTTTTAGTAGTAACCATGACTACACCATTAGTAGCACGGGAACCATAGATTGCGGTAGATGATGCATCTTTCAAAATATCAATTTTTCTATATCATCCGGATTCAGGTAGATAAAGAAGCTCCTGGCACACCATCTACAACAATTAAGGGAGATGTACTTCCGCTAATTGTATTCAAACCACGAATCAGAATATTATATTCCCCTCCTGGTTTACTATTAGAACGTTGAATTTGCACACCTGGCAAAGCCCCTTGCATAGCTCCTACTGCATCCGTTCTACCACTTCTTATCAAATCCTGAGTAGAAACAGAAGCTACAGCACCTGTCAAATCCATTTTCTTTACCGAACCATAACCTACCACTACAACTTCGTCCAACAGCTCAGTATCTTCTTTTAGAACAATCTTGAAAGAACGGTTAGAACCAATATTCAATTCTTGAGTTTGAAAACCAACGTAAGATATCTGTAACTTATGAGAAGGAAAAACAGTCAAACTAAAATTACCATCCAAATCAGTTACAATACCGTTGGTAGTTCCTTTCTCCATTACTGTAGCACCTATTATCGGTTCTCCATTTGGATCAATAACTTGTCCCGTAATCTTCACCGTATTCTGCAATACTTCTTGATTAATCGGAGAGTACAACCCTGCACCTGTTTGCTCTGCAACCGCATTTCCTAACGGCAAACAAGACAATACCATAAGTAATAAAAAATTTGTCTTTCTGTTTCATAGCATGTACTTAAAGTTTAATTTATTAAATCATTCTATTTTTCATTTTCTTTTTTTACTTATTAAACGAATCTAAAATAAAATACACTCAAAAGACAGAAAAAATATTTTCTATCACTCACATATTCAAGAACATAAATATCTATCCGTCTGTTTACGAAGAACTCCCCTAGCTATATATAGCTGATTCTCTATTGTTCTCAATATAGGCCTAAGTTTCTGCTTATCTCCGGATTAGAAAACTTCTTTTTGGAATTTCATGATAAATATCTGTTTACATTTAGGAGGAAGGGAATTAATCCTTTTCTCCACAATCACAAAAAACTCTTTTGCCAACAAATCGTTATATCCATTTATATGTACCACTCTATTTTTTTCGTTACTATAGATTTCCTCGTATCTTTGCGCTATCTGCCTATGGCGTACCAAATCAATACAACGATTATATATTGCTGCATAAATATATTTTAAGGCTGCAGCCTCAGATACAAAATAATTTGTCTGCTGAAATAACCCTATAAATACATCCTGCACTACATCTTCAGCATAAAATTCACTAGATAACACCTTGCCCGCATACCGCATAAAACAATTCTTAAATTTCTTATAAATATCTTCCAAGGCTATATCCCCTTTTTGATAAAGACTAATATCAATAGATTGTGTATTCATAATATGAACGGATTAACAATGATTTTTATAAATTAGCCAAAACAGAATTGTTTTCTCTTTCAACGTTTCAATCGTACCAATGCTTCCAAATAATAGTAATCTGCATAACTAATAGAAGCATCAACTTCCCATCCCTTGTTCATGTGCCCAACCGAATGCAATAAAAAAGCATCTTTTTTATTTCGAGCCTGGTATGCCGGAGAGGATAGTATCTGAAGCATTTCCACAGCCTTATTCCGATAGAAAGATGCAGAATCACTATTATTTATATAGGTGGAAAGTTCCAATAAGGCAGAGGCCGTTATGGCAGCAGCCGATGCATCTTTCGGTTCACCTGAGGATAATTCCGGAGCATTAAATCCCAATAAGGAATCATGTCTTCGGGAATACGGGACAAATAGACATCCGATACCTTCCGGGCAAAATCCAAAAAAACGTACATCATGTGTTTCACGATATACCATGGTATATCCATAAATAGCCCATGCCTGTCCACGGGCCCACATAGAATCATCACTCAATCCTTGATGGGTAACTCCTTTTATAAAATGACCATCCAGCGTATCATACACCGCTACATGATAACATGAATAATCTTTGCGGAATTGATGTTTCATAGTCGTTTCCGCATGTTTACAGGCAATATCATATAAATACTGCCCCCCTCCATTCCGCGCAGCCCAAAACAAAAAGTTCCAAATTCATCATATTGTCAATAATAGTATTGTGCGGCCAGTTTCTTTTTTCACCATTCCAGGCCAAGATAAAATAGTACCCACAACAGGATTATAAAGCATAGCCAAAGAATCTGCGGCATGCAGCAATCCTTCCTTATATTCCGGTTTTCCTGTCAAACGATAACCGTTGCCCCAAACTACACATCATAATAAAACCGGAATCATGACTCTTTGCTTTCCTGTAAGCCAAGGGAGCAATCATATCGGTTACTTTCCCTGCTGCTTCCCTCCACATATTATCCTTAGTATCCTCATATAAATACCAAAGGATACCGGGCCAAAATCCACAAGTCCAAGAGCCTACCTGTGTATAACGCCATTTAATACTATCTAAATCCATGGAATTAGGAATTTTATCTAACGAAGGAATAGAAACCAGCGTCCGCATAGCCTGAGACCGGCAATACGCAATTTCCGAATCAACAGGAAAATCATCAGTAGCAGTCGTTTTACACGAAAAAACATCCTATGCTAACTAAAAAGATAAAAACAAGAGTAAAAAAAGTTCTGCTTTTCATAATCATATAGTTTCTTTAATGGATAAAAATATTTTTCTATCAGCAAAATTAGAAACTGAAATGTCTTTTCAACCATTCTGTAAAGCAGGATTAATCCCAACCTACTAAATGAGACAAAAAAGATCATACAACACTATGAATCAACAAATTGCATAATAGAAGAAGAGAGTTCCAAAAAAATATGGAACTCTCTTCTTCTATCCAATCACTAGAGTAACGCCTCTATTCCAAACGCTACTCAATAAATATCCCATGTTCCTTTATATATTCGGCAGGTGACATTCCCTTAAACTTCTTAAACGAACGGAAAAAAGAAGTACGAGAACTGAAACCACATTGTTCCGACAAAAGAAACCAAGGTATATCTGGAAGCAGACTTTATCCTGTATTTCTTTTTTATGAATTCGTCTATCCTATATTTATTAACATAATCCGTGAAACCAATATTCATAAACATATTCAACACTTGGGACAACTCTCCAGTATTACATTTCACCACTTTTGCCACATCCTGCAACTTTAAATCAGGATTCAATATAACCGATCTTTCTCCATACACTCATTCAGTTTTCCCAATAATGAGCATGGCCGTTTTCTCTTCCATCCTTGATTTTTGATATTTTTCTTTCCGGTTTTCTTCGGATGGTTCCGTCTTTTTATTTATATATTCCTTCATTGTGCGATACTTCCCCAATAACCCGGAGTAAAAATAAATAAGAATACAACAAACGACTACACTTAACACCACAATCCATCTTATAAAAGGCGTATTTCCGGCAACAACCACCCTTACCGCTTTTATTGCTGCAGGATTGGAAGCCGCCCTGACCCTAAACATATAATCGCCAACAGGAAGTTCTGTATAAGAAACCTGATTTCCTTTCATCAAAGTTTTCCATTCCTTATCATATTCTTCCAAACAATACTCGTATAAATCCGTATTCTCCACTGCATAATTCAAGGCTGAGAAAGTGAATGAAATATTATTATCATTTACAGACAGAAACACCTCATCTATAAATGGAGCAGAAACGGGCATTAATGTCTCTCCCGGGCACAAAGGTCTGCCTGCGACTGAAATGGAAGTAATCACGGGAGGCTGGACCTCTTTGTTCCTATCTCACTCCAGCTCTTTGCCGCATCATAACAGACCAATCCGCATTCATTTCCCCACCAATTGTATTATCATCCGTTATCTGTACCGGAGAATTAAAATATATCCGGGAATGCCATCGTATAACGAAAAAATCTTATGATAATTTTCCTCTTCCTTTATATATAGTAACCCCCTCTGAGTAGCAAACCATAATCCGCCGTTCTTAGGATCTTCCACTATGCTCATCACAGAATTATTCGGTAAGAAATCATCGATCGTGATGTGTTCAAATGTCGTAAAAGACTCATCTACCTTAACCACCCCCTCCTTATCATCACAAAACCACAAATTCTTCTTTTTATCCTCATAAATGAACCGTACACTTTTTAGTATATGGCAAAACATGTTCCGGAAAAACATCCGATTTAAATACCCCAGCAGCCCTATCATACATAAAAACGGCCCCTCCTGTGCCCAGCCACATCCTGCCCTTCGAATCTGCCTTCAATGAAAAAACAGAATTAACTGACAAAGAAGAATTACGACTGTTATAAACCTCATATTCCCCTGTCAAATGATCATATACATACACACCTTTGGAACTGCCGATCCATAATTTATTGTTTCCATCCCTTTCATATCCATTAAATGACCCTTGCATAAAACATTGATCTGATTGAAAAAAAGGAAAGTTCACCCGTATTCCTGTGAAGCAAGTACAAGCCCCCTCCATAAGTTCCAATTAAAAAATCCCCGATTGAAAGGTTTTACAGACAAAATTATATCCGAACGCAAAATGGAATTCCGATGTGTATAATGCCTTATCCTTCGTTCCATTTCAGAAATATAATAAAAGTCCGTCACGAGTGCCTATTACTTTTTTTCCCATCTGCATCCACCCAAAAAGCACGTACATTCATATTATAAGAATTAAAAAGCTCTGGATAAGAATAAAACAGAAAAGAAACTTCCATGAGCTGGAGTATAACTTAATCCGCCCATGTAAGTACCTACCCAAAGCATATCATCCTCTTCAATAAAGAATAAACTGCATTAGAACAAATAGCATCCGCATTCGAAGTATGCTCTATAGCCGACAACTCTTTTCCTGTAGACGCACTGATTATTCTAATACCGCTTCCATTTGTTCCCACCCATATCTCATCATTAACAGCAATGATACTTTTTATATATCCATTTTCCACTTCAGGACAAATAGAAAAAGCCGTCTTACCGATATCAAAAACAAGCATACCATTGCCGGCTGTTCCTAAATATAGCTTTTCTTTTAAAAGAGTCAGACAAGAAAAATAATTAACAAACCTCTCATCACCCTGATATGTATAGACTTCCGATTGACCAGTTACAATATTATATTCTATCAAACCACCTTGTGAAGTTCAGCCAAAAAGTAATCTTTATGTCCTTCAACAATGCCAGTGAGAAAATTAGTAGAAGACAAAGCATTTGATCCGAAAAGCACCTTCCTGAAAGTATTCTCCTGATAGATAAAAAAGTCCGTGAGTTGTTCCAACCAGTAATCGCCCTGTCTGGCTTACAAATACTGATCTAACTTCCAAACGACTTTTGTATCCAAAAGTGACCAATTTTCACTTGGTCTGTTTTTCCTATCAAGTTCTCCATAATCCTTTATCTGTACCACCCACAATAAACAGAATCTGTTTTCGGCTATGGAAAAAAATGTACGTCC
>ENA-OQAX01000136-OQAX01000136.1-human-gut-metagenome-genome-assembly--contig:-NODE-136-length-16121-cov-2.376766_pt1 | contig 16121 bp, 20 predicted proteins | sample MGYA00242741_ERZ504539 | MGnify/ENA primary metagenome ERZ504539 (study PRJEB26092, sample SAMD00036277) | human gut metagenome | host: Homo sapiens | study: EMG produced TPA metagenomics assembly of... | reverse complement strand
CCAACATATTTCTTCTTGGCATCTTCCAGTGCTTCTTCAAATGTAGCTCTTGTTTTTAATCCCATTCCTCTTGCGTATCCTGGTTCCTCAGCACCTACAATATAGATTGCACTGGTATTCATTTCTGCAATATGTCCGCAGGACATCATAGAAAAGCCATGGAATGGATGGAATGCATTTGTATAACGATATTTACGGATATATTCTTCATTTGTAGCAAAATACTCACCAAGACGGTTCATATCCGGCAGAGTATTCATATGATCATGCTGGAACAGATCATATAATTCTCTTAAATATGGCCAGCGCTCATCATGGAAATATCCATTACATATAGATGAACAGATGATTACACAGTTATCACTCATAACTCTCTTGAATCGAAGCACCTGTGCACTTAAAGCCTGCATCATCATGATCGGGTTGGTTCCCATTCCATCACCATAATGGAAATTCTGTGGCATACCAAATACGAGTACATCATATTTCTTTTCTGCCCAATGTACATAAGTTCTCTTGTCAGCAAGTTTCCAGCTGATTGGCATCATTTCCTTGGCATAACCAGAATAGATTGCGATCTGTCTGGACTGTGTATCCAGTACTGCATCACAGCAGAAGAAAGGATGTCCCATTTTTCTTCCATATGCATACTGATCTCATCAAACTTGTTACGCATCAGACTTCCACCATTAACCGGTGTAAAATCATCTCTGTGCATAACAGACGGTACATGATGACTTGCGATACATCTCCAGTTAGTGATACCTGTTGCACTGTGTTTGTATCCACCTGAATATCCGCCATAAGGATTTCCCTGTACATGACCGATAAGAATTGGAATATCACATTCAAATACATATTTATTCATGTATACCGGATCACCTCTGTGAGTGGTTCCAAGATATATCATATGTTCCTGATCTTCACTGTCATGGCTGATAATCTGTCCTGTATGCCAGAATTCATTGAATAATTCTTCGCCAAAGATAGCTTTTGCATCTGCTTCTGTACTTCTTGGATGAAGTCCATTGGAAATAATAAAAAGAATATCTTTCTTTTCAATACCTGCAGCATATAATTCTTTTAAAATATATTTAATACTTAATTTTCTGTGGCTGGTAGCCTGCTCTCCGCCTTTTACACGGTCCGGAACAACGATAGTAACTGTTTTTCCAGGTCCTGCCAGTTCTGTTAAAGTAGGCATTCCAATAGGATGAGCCAGGCTTTCCAGATAAGCAGCCTCAAGCTGATCTTCCGGAATGTAAGCCGGATCTTTTTACAGTCTCTCCTGGAATAAATACATCAGTATTGTCCGGCAGTCAGCCGCCATGGTTCCCTGTCCATACTCAAAATTAAGTTTCATAGTAAATCTCCCTTCATTATATATGCTTATTTATTATTTTCTCTACCCATATAGAGACGGATAATTTCAAGGTACTCTTCCGGATAGTATCCAATCTCACCCTGGAATCTTGTCAGTGCGATCAGACCACCATCAATCTCATCAATGGAAGCAAGCATTTCTGCGTTATCCTGTTTCAGACCACCGCCATATACAATGTCCATACCATTTGTCTTTTTCTTTTACAAATTTTGCAATTTTTGGTAATGTATTCTTTACCTGCCGGTGTTTTTTCCCCGGTCCTATGGACCAGATTGGTTCATATGCAATCACAACTTTTGAAGTATCTACATCTTTGAGACCAATTTCAAGCTGTTTTCCAAGAACTTCCTGCCACTGCTCCTGTTCCTCACTCTTTTCACCAATGCAGTAAAGAACTTTCATTCCTCTTTCAATCGCACATTTGATTTCCTGATTCAGAAGACGATTTACAGCATCTGTATCTGTAACACCTGCTTCTGCGAGAATTCCTGCTTTGTCATTTCTTTCTTCGCAATGTCCGATAATAGTAGTCTCACATCCCGCAGCAACCATAGCTGAAGCCGGTCTGTTTGTAGTAAATGCACCAAAAATTTCCACCAACTGCGGTATCTGCTCTGAATACACTCTGGCATCCAATCTGAACAGGGCTTCCTTCTGTTTTTGCAGCCACTGCATTCAGAAGATGCACCTCTGGAAAATACATACCAAATTCTACTTCAGTAGGATCATATGTTTTTAATTCCTCCTGTGTATTTTTTACGATACAGGATGCCCAGTCAGCAACTGGAGCCAGACGGTTTACACCTCCGAATTCCACTGGGACATCAAATCTTTTTAAATTCAGATAAATATGTTTCATAAGATTCTTACCTTTCTCTTTAACAATATTAACAAGCGAATATCTGCCATCCGCTTTCGCTGTCTGCTCATACTCTCCATAAAAACTCACGACAAAAGGAGATAGCTTCCAGCACATATCATAAAAATATATACTGTTTTTTTGATTCCGGCCATAGTAAGTCGTCGAAACAAAAACATTCCGCCTGCTGTCCCAACCGCTGTTCCTGCCAGTGCTGCTCCAACTAAAGGCAGCATAGATCCCGATACATGACCCTGAAATACATGAATCAGAAAAATACTGATCGTATTGATTGTAAAAAACATCTGAAGTGTAGCATTATATTTTTCTTTATCATCTGTTACAGAAAGAAAATATGCTACCATGGGCGGACCTCCGATGTTAAAAAGTCCTCCACAAAAACCACTGATCGCACCGGCAGCCAGACCGGAAACAAGGCTGGCCTTCAGATGAACTTTACTGCTGAAGAAGATAAAATATACAGCCAGAATCAGAAGTACTGTTCCCATGATTTTCGACAGAACATCTTCATCCAGAGCCATCAGCGTGTTCACACCCAGAAAACTGGTTACTGTAGCCATGATCACAGGCGGCAGAAGGAGTTTCCAGTCAATAAACTTCCACAGCCTTACAGCAATGTAAATTACCATAAAGAAAGCTGCAATGGCTTCCAGTATGGAGGCTGTATAAAAAGGCATGAACATGGGCCATATAGCCATACAGATGATCGCATAACCGAATCCACTGCTGCTCTGTACAAAACTTCCCGCAAAAGCCACCAGTGCAGTCAATATATACATTTATATACCCTTTTTGATCAGAGTCCCTTACGATAGCGTTCTGCCATTTCATCCAGGCTTGCCATCTCTACCAGAGGAGCCTTTCCATAAGAGCCAAATTCTACGATCAGAGTACCAATCGCTTCTTTTACCCCCTTTTCAACTACAGCCATAAGAGCAGCAACATCCTCATCCGGAATAATACCGTACATAACAGTGTCCATGATAGGTGTCAGGAATGCACGTGGATCAAACTGCTCTTTCTTTGCTTCCAGAAGACGATATACCTCGCCAATAGACTGGCTTTCTCTCTTTTCAGGATGATTTGCAAAGAATTCTTTCATATTTCTTGTAACAGCAAGACGGATATCTGTATCTACATTGATCTTGCCGATTCCGCATGGAATTGCAGCTTTCAGTTCGTCAATAGAAATTCCGTAAGCATTCTGGATATTTCCACCCAGTGCATTGATCTCATCTACAATATATTTTGGTACAGTTGAAGATCCATGAGATACCAGTACCCCGAAAATGCCTTCATGCATCATACATTCCTTGATGGCAATAGCGATCTCTTTTCGTAATTTGACATTTTTTCCTTTGGATGCACCATGCATGTTCCATAAGAAATTGCAAGTGCATCAACACCTGTTTTCTTAAAGAACTCGATAGCTTTCAGAGGATTGGTATAAGTAGAAGTAGTTGAAAATACATGATCTTCCACGCCGGCCAGAACACCGAGTTCACCTTCTACGGAAACACCTCTCTCATGTGCATATTTAACGACTTCACGGGTCAGTTCCACGTTTTCATCAAATGGAAGACTGGATCCATCAATCATAACAGAAGTATAACCGCCTTCAATAGCCGCTTTGCAGGAATCAAAATTTTTACCATGATCCAGATGAAGAACAACCGGAATCGGAGAATTTTCTGCATATTTCTTTACAGCATCTGCAATATTTTTTGCACCGACTTTTTTATCTTCCAAAGTAGCATTCTGGAAATCTGTTCTTCCGCCCATAAATCCATTTGCAAGGTCTGCACCCTGAAGAATCGCTGCGGAACGGAACATCTCATGAACTTCAATCGCTGCTTTTGCCTGAGCTACTGCATTTACATTAAAAGCGCCCTGAGCAAAGTGATATTTATCTACAGTTTCCAATAATGGTCTTAATGGTATTAATGGCATAATCTTTTCTCCTTATAATTCTATTTTTCTACCTTTTACAAATGTATCAACGACGGAATACTCTTTATCCAGAATAACCACATCCGCATCTTTTCCTGTATCAAGACTTCCAATCCTGTCATATACATCCAGCATTTTAGCCGGATTGCATGTAAGAAGCGGTAATATCTCTTCAAGAGGTCTTCCTGTAAATTTAATCAGATTCTTAAGTGCACATCCTGTCGTAAGTGTACTTCCTGCTCTGGAATCTCCATATTTCAGTTTTGCGTCTCCATCTTTTACAATACCGGATTGACTCCCAGCATGTATTCTCCATCCGGAAGTCCAGCTGCCATAATAGAATCTGTTATGGCGATCACTTTATCCAGGCCTTTCATCTTCAGAAGGAAACGAACGGTTCCCGGATGCAGATGGCGTCCATCGCAGATGGCTTCACAATAGATATCAGATTCCAGAACTGCTCCCATAATAGCCGGAAAATGCTGATGAAGAAGTTTCATGGCATTAAATGTATGCGTAGCTGATACGGCACCCTCATTAATACATTTCCATGCAGTCTCATAATCCGCACCAGAATGACCGATCGCAACTTTCATACCAAGATCAATCATTCCTTTAATTGATTCCGGCACTCCTTTTACTTCTGGTGAAACAGTAATATAACGGATATTTCCACCTGCTGCTTCCTGATATTCTTTCAGAAGATCCAGATCAGGAGAAATCAGTAAATGTTCCGGCATAGCCCCTTTATATTCCGGTGAAAGGAATGGTCCTTCCAGATGAATACCAAGAAGATCTGCACAATTTTCATGTCCGTTCTTCTGTGCCTCCTGATGTTTCACAGCCTCTTTTATGGTCTTCAAAGTCTGTTCTTTTGTGTCTGTCAGTATAGATGAAAGCCATGATGTGGTTCCTGTGTGGCAAAAATGTCCGATCTTTTCGAATCCCTGCTGATCAGCCGCATTCACATCTACCCTGCGCCACCATGAGTATGTACATCTATAAACCCCGGTACTACATAGTTTCCTTTTGCATCATAGACTTCTTCTGCATCTCCATCTTGAGCAGAAACGATTTTTCCCTCTTTCAGAACAAGCTCTTCTTCTGAAAAAGCTCCATTTTTATATACTTTTCCATTTATGATTCGAACGCTCATGTTCTTCCTTCTTTCTGTTGTCTGTTACTTATCTTATCAATCAAGTGCTGCAACAAACTCTGTGATCTTCAGATTGATGTCCGGATGTGATGTAAGAAGAGATACCGGGAAATCAGAAGTTGCTTCTCCATATGCTGCTCTTCGTACTACTGCCCGGTGCCAGTTTCTGAAACATCCCAGACGAATCTTCCTTGCATGTGAAATCTCATTAATTCCAATGGTAATACAATAATGAGGCATGTCTTCCAGAGCTCCATTAAAAATCACCAATCGCATTAGCTGTTCTTGTTTCTTTTGTAATCTTAAGAACACGGGTTTTCTGAGCAAGAAATTCTTCATTTGTAAGGGATGGATCTGCTTCATTAAATGCTACATGACCATTAATTCCAATTCCACCGAAACAGATATCAACGCCCCCCAGTTTTTCAATCAGTTCAGAAATATATTCCGGATGATTCGGATCCGGAAATACTCTCTGATCTTCCGGCATTACCAATTCCGGGCGAACTTTATCATAAACTGTACGTTGCATGAAGCCTCTGAAGCTTAACGGATGATCTTTTGAAATCCATTGTTTCTCATCATCCAGATATTCATCCATGTTAATAAACCATACATTTTTCAGGCTGATATTCTGCTCATTAACCATATCTACAAAATATGGATACTGTCCTACAGGACCTACAGGACAGATAAATACTGTTTTTTCTCCATTTTTCGTTATGTTTTCTGATCTCATCCACCATTTCAACTGCCATAGAATGAAATACTTCTGCATTGTCTTCCATAACAATTACCGGAAGCTTCGGTCCATTACCCACTAACTCTTCCTTTGTATAGCTATAATAACTATGTCCCATATTGCTTTACTTCCTTTCATTTATTATCCAGCTCGTTACCTTTATTGTTGTATTTATTATAGTAGATAAAATTTTTTTTAATCAACGAATTCAATGCAAATTTTGCCTGGAATCTGCGCAAACGTTTTCTAAGAAATAATCATTGCTCTGAGGATTCCGGGACATTCATACTGACGTTTTCCGGCTCCAATCCCTATTTTCTTTATTTCAAATTCCTCCGGAAGCTTATCTTTCGTTCTTATTGCTGCCACAATAGCAGCACCTGTAGGTGTTACAAGTTCCCCCTCAACAGCTGTCACCTTTATACACAAATGATTTTCGCTTATCACATTCGCAACTGCAGGAACAGGAATTGGTAAAATTCCATGCTGACAGCGGACAGTTCCGCAGCCTTCATAAAGTACAGGTACAACTACATCCGTAATATCCAGATTATCCAGACAGACTGCCACAGATACAATATCTACAATGGAATCAACTGCCCCGACTTCATGAAAATGTACCTGCTCCACAGGCACATCATGTGCCTTGCTCTCTGCTTTTGCAAGAATCTCAAATATTCTCAAAGCAATCTTTTTTGCATTGTCAGTCATTGCACTATGTTCTATAATATGCGCAATTTCTTTCACCCCTCTATGTTCATGGTGATGGTGACAATGTGCAGTTTCTCTCTCATGTGCACATGCATGGTCTGCAATAACATGTTCATGTGTATGAATCTCAGACTCTCCCTCAGTATTCTCATTATGACCATGCAGATACTTCATATCATGATCATGGTTTTCATGATCTTTATCTAACATAACGTCAAAATCACAGGCTTCAATTCCGGATTTTACCACTTTGCCGGTTTTTATCTGAAACCCTGATACAGGAAGACTTTGCAGTACCCTGTCCAAAACTGCCTTATCCGCCCCAAGATCAAGAAGTGCACCGACAGTCATATCACCACTAATCCCTGAATAGCACTCTAAATACAATGTTTTCCCCATAAATTTAAGCACCTCCACTTTAGTTTTATGTACTCTATCAAAAATTATATAAGTTTTTACTTTTTTATTCAATAACTTTGAGTTGATTTTGCATTCAAAGTACGCAAACGTTTTCCTTCTTTTTATTGGTTTTTTTTTATAAATTTACTGTATAATTAAAAGTCGTTAAGAACCCCCCCGGCGGGGTTCTTAAACGACTTTTTTAAAACAGAAGACTCTGATTTTCTGTTTTGCACATAGTTTTAGAAAATAGTCGTATAAAAGATTGCGGGGAGTTATTATGACATTAAAAGAAATTGCCAGGCAGGCAAATGTCTCTGTTTCTACGGTTTCCAGAGTAATAAACCAGAAAAATACAAAAGCGGCAAGTCCGGAAGTCAGGAACGTATATGGGAAATCGTACGCAAAAGCGGTTATACTCCCAATGCAACAGCCCGAAGCCTCAAATTAGGACAAAAAGCTCAGATCCAGAATACAATGCCCAAATCCATTGCCTGTATTTATGCAAGAAGTAATTCCGCTGTTTCCGATCCATTCTTCTCACAGATTGCAAAAGCGATTGAACAGGAGGCCTTCAAGAGCAACTATTTTATCCGTCAGTCATTTACAGCCATGGATATTGCAAATCCCGATATGGCACGACAGCTTGCTCAATTTCCTGTAGACGGAATCGTAATTCTGGGACGATATGAGAAACAGCTGTTACGCTTCTTTACTCAAAATTATAAAAAATGTGATTTATACAGGTCTGAATCCAATGGGAACCCAATATGACCAGGTAGTTTGTGACGGAAGTGATATTTCCTATAGTGCTCTTTCCTATCTTGTGGAGCTCGGACATACGAAAATCGGTTATGTAGGTGAACAGAATAATGAAGTACGTTTCAGCGGTTATAAAGATGCACTTGCCAAACTTGGGCTTCCGTTTTTGCAGAAAAATACCAGTAATGTACATCTTTCTGCAGATGGCGGTTACAAAGGTGCTAATATCCTGATGCACAATAAGGCAGATATCTCTGCAATTTTCTGTGCAAACGATACCACTGCCCTCGGAGTCATTCACGCATTAAAGGAAAAAAAATTTTCGAATACCGGAAGATATTTCTGTTATCAGCGTAGATGATATAGAGACAGCTCAGTATCTTTCTCCCATGCTGACCACAGTACATATTCCTCTGGAGGAACTTGGAAGAATAACTGCAAAACCCTGATCGACCGTATTAACGGCGGACATCGCCTTCCCATGCGTATCTCTCTTCCATTTTACATTGCCAAAAGAGACAGTTGCGGAAAACTTAACAGAAGACGTAAGACTTTTGCAAGTCTTCCTCCTCAGTAATAGAAAAGACTCCCGGCAGCACTTCTTCCTGCGGAGTCTTTTCTTTAATACTATAACTGCTTCGCAGTTTGAATCAGGCAGATATTCGCAATCTGCTCCTCAGTTTTCTTAAATTATTTCAATACAATAGCCTGTGTCAGGTGTCTCGGTGAATCTGCATCCAGATTCTTGCTGTCTGCAATATAATATCCCAGAAGCTGTCCGATAAATCCGATGATCGCACTGTACTGCATATCATTCCAGCCTTTATCCATGGAATATACATAATCAGCGATCTGATCAAAGGTATCTCCCAGTTCTCCGCCAAGAACTGCAACTGTTGCACCGTAACTCTTCATCTGCTCCATAAGTGCTTTGTCACCATCTCTGCAGGCTTTATTGCTCAAGCACACGATCAGTGTATTTTCATCTACAAGACTCATTGGTCCATGACGGTATTCCAGATCATAATATCCTTCAGAATTGCTGAGTCCCATTTCTTTCATCTTATTCATACATTCATTGGCGACACCAATAATAAATACCCTGTCCAAGAATAATGTAGAGATTCAGATTTTTTATGCTCATTCATGATTTTTGTAGAAAGTTCATCCATTTCTTTCAGAACCTTTTCAGAATATGGAGCATAATCTTTCATTGCAGCAATTTCATCTTTTCTTACCGCCTACATACATAGCCATGATAACAGCCATATATAACATACTTGTAAAAGAACGTGTCATGATAACACTGTCTTCAGCTGTATCCGGTGAAAGAATGTAATAGTCATTATATTTTTCACTGTCTTTGTCACAGGTAATAGCCAGTGTAGTAACCTGAGGATAAGTACGAACTTTATCAATAGCCATTCTTACTTCTGTAGTATAGCTTTTTCTGGTGATCGGAAGGATCAGCACATTTCTTCCTTCTTTTACATAAGTTTCCGGGAAATAATACAGCTCAGAGCATGGAACTCCCTTTGACGGAATTCCTGTATAAGTGGAAAATGCTGCTGCTGAAGCCTGTGCCAGATAAAGAGAAGTTCCACATCCTGTAAAGATCAGCTCATCATATTTTTTCTCACTGAAGAATACCTTGTCCAGAGTTTTGAAAATATCCTCCAGAGTATCATTGACAGCCTGAAAAGAAGCCGGCTGCCGGTACATTTCTTTATAGGTCAGTTCACTGTTTTTTTTCATTTATATTTCCTCCTGAATTTAATTTTCCCTTGTGATTTTATTTTAATTGCTTTTATCTTCTCAGGCCTTTCCTTCTGAACCTGCAAGACGGATGATCTTTTTGATGTCTTCTGTCAGAGCATCATTTGCAAGCTGTGACAGTTTCCATGAATGTCCCTGATGATTTGTCTTCAATGCTTCTTCATAATGTTCTACATATTTATAACGGATTTCTGTACCAAAGTTGATCTTCGCAACACCAAGCTTAATAGCTTCTTTGATGATATCTTCTCTCATACCTGTACATCCATGAAGAACAAATGGAATATCTGTAAATTTCCTTACTTCTTCCAGAACTTCCAGTTTGATATCCGGTTCACCCTTATAATATCCATGAGCATTTCCGATTCCGATAGCCAGGGAATCCGGCTGGCACAGATCCAGGAACTGACGGACCTGCTCCGGATTTGCTACATTTTTATTCTCCATCTGAGCACCGGCTTCATCTAATCTTAAAAGTTCTCCGATTTCTGCTTCTACAGGAACGTCGAAACATTTTGCCACTTTGATCACTTCATTTGTAAGTCTGGCATTTTCTTCGATCGGTTTTGTGGAACCATCGATCATCAGGGACGTAAATCCATTCTTTAATGATTTCATGCAGATATCAAAGCTGTCACCATGGTCCAGATGGATCGCGATCGGTACACTTACTTTATTTGCACACCATTTACATACTTCTACAAACCAGTCATCTCCGGAATATGCTCCTGTAGCCACATAATGAGCCAGAATCGCAGGTGAATGCATTTCTTCCGCTGCTCTGCAGATCGCCCAGATAATATCATAGTTTCCACCCTGTGTGTTCATTGCAGGCACTGCATAATGTTCTCTTCGTGCCTTTTCAAGCATTTCCTTACTTGTAACTAACATATTTTCACTTCTTTCCCCTGCTCCCGGCAGGTTATATTTATTTATCTTTTCATTACTGTTTACAATAACATTTTTTCCCTGTGCTTTCCCTGATGACCAGTCTGGCTGTAAAGCTTATTTTTTTATCCACCCCATCATGACGGATCAGTGACAGAAGTGCTTCCATTGCAGATTTTGCCACTTTCTTCTTTCTGTATCTCCACTGTAGTAAGAGCCGGGCTTACATAATTACTTATAAAATCATTATCAAATCCAGTCACCATCAGATCATCCGGGACTTTTCTCCCGGTTCTTCCTGCCACAGAAAGTGCCACTGCAGCCAGATTATCATATCTTGCCACTATTGCATCAACAGAAGGATTTTTTTTCCAGCAGTAACTGCAGCCTCTTTTCCATGTTTTTTATATCCTCACATCCGGAAATCCTCTGCTCCTGTGCAAAAGTAATTTCTGATTCTTTTATCTGATCAAAAAATCCCTTCCAGTGAATATCCCTGTCACATTGTTTTCCTGTTTTATCAAGATAAACAAAATTTCGGCATCCGTTTTCACAAGATGTTTGACACATTCTCTGCTGCCTTCATAAAGCCCTGTATCTACCACAACCGTATCCCGAAGATCACAGCTGATCTCTCTGTTTAAAAACAGTACCATAGGGATCCCTGACTTCACCAGAAGCTTCAGTTCCCTGTCCGTTACACCGGAAGCACTGACAAATAAACCATCAAACTGTCTGCTTAGAATCTGACTTACAAACTCATCTTTCTCCTGGCTCTCACAAAGAGAGATCATATATCCCCGTCTGTAAGCATCCCTGCTCATCTGGCTTACCAGCTCGGAAAAATAACCGCTACTCAGTTCTTCCGCAATAAAAAGAATCTGCAAGCTGCCTTTTCCATGAAGAGCCCTTGCAATATTGTTGGGATGATACTGAAGTTTTTCCACAACCTCAAGAACACGCTGCCTTTTTTCCTCTTTCACATAACGATTTTTGTTAAGTACATAAGAAACTATTGTTTCCGACACTCCTGCTTCTCTTGCAACATCTTTTTCTTGTTACTTTCTGTCGTCCACTCTCCACTGTTCTGTTCCTTTCCGGATGACTTTCTTAATATACACACGAGTGTATATTTTTTTCAAAGATTACACAGACATCTCTGCCTGTGTAATCTTTCTTATTATTCTGCGCAAGCTTCTTCCATTACATCGAAAAGAACATAATTATCAACTGGTGTTTCTTCACAGTCACCGCTCTCAACAAATGATTTCTGCTGCAGTTCATAATAGCCTTTGACATCATCCATATGATCCCTGATGAATTCACTTGTTGTCCAGTCTGCTACTTCTACCTGATCAAGAAGGGAATTTTTTTCAAGTTTAATCTTGTCAGCAATCCAGCCGCACACTTCATCATCATGGCTGTGGTCTGCACGATAGTCAAATCCTTTGTAAAGAGCTCTTGCAAATCTTACAAGTACGTCATGATTTTCTTCAGCATATTTCGGCATTGCAATCCAACTTGCAAGAGATACAGTTTGATCAATAAATGTTTTGTTATCTGCCAGCTGTACACCATCATCTCCAAGTTCCTCAAGAACTTTCAAAGAGTTCGGTACCCATGTTGCACACGCATCAACACTGCCAGAAAGCATTGCTGTTACAATGTTTGTTGCATCCATATCCATTGCTGTGATATCATCCATCGTCATACCTCCTTTTGCAAGAGTTTTATTCAGGATATCTTCACTGGATGTTCCTGAAGAATAAGCAATTGTTTTTCCTTTTAATCCTTCAATTGTATCTGTTCCTTTTTCCTTACTTCCGATTACAGCATCACCATTAGATACATGTGCAAGTGCAAAAATATCAGCTTTACCGTTGATGCAAAGTTTGTGGGCTCCCTGTCCGATATATCCAACATCAATAGATCCAGATTCCATAGCCTGAATGATTGTTGGTCCATCGGAGAACTCTGTAAGCTGTACATCAATATTCTCATCATCAAAATATCCAAGTTCAATTGCAGAGATAAGACCATTTAAACTTGCATAATCAGGCATATAGCTACATTTACAGTTACTTTTTCCGGTTCTTCCTCTGTTGCTGCACTTACGCCCATTGCTCCGCCACAAATGACCATAGATGCGGTTACTGCCATTGCTGCTAACTTTTTCCATGTTTTTCTCATAGTTCTACTTCCTTTCTTTTCCATGTTTTAGGGTAGTATTTAATATTTTCTCTTTATTCTGAACCGTTCCATACCGGCAACAGCCAAAATTCATTATTTTCTTACTTCCAGATACTCCTGATATACCTGACTCCAGATATGATTTTCAACTCCATAAATCTCGGACTCATCTTAGTTTCCTGATCACGTGGATACGGAATATCGATATCTACGATATCTTTGATACGTCCAGGTCTGGCACTCATAACGATAACTCTCTGAGCCAGAATGATCGCCTCATCTACATCATGTGTGATGAAGAAACATGTTTTTCTTTCACTTTCCCATGTTTTCAGAAGTTCTGTCTGCAGCTGGGTTCTTGTCTGGGCATCCAGAGCTCCGAATGGCTCATCCATAAGAAGAACTTCAGGTTTACAGCATAGGCTCTTGCAATTGCAACACGCTGTTTCATACCACCGGAAAGTCCTTCGGATAATGATTTACGAAATCTTCAAGCTGTACCATCTTGATATATTTCATTGCGATTTCTTTTGCTTCAGCATCGCTCTTGCCCTGCAGTTTCAATCCAAACATAACATTTTTCAGAACTGTCAGCCATGGGAACAATGCATACTGCTGGAATACAACGCCTCTCTCTGTACCTGTTCCCTCGATCTTTTTGCCGTCAATGTATACAGCTCCACTGGTTGGAGTATCCAGTCCTGCGATAATATTCAGCAATGTAGATTTACCGCATCCGGAAGGTCCTACCACACAGATAAATTCATTTTCTTTAATATCAAGATTAACTCCGTTTAATGCAGTCATCTCGCCCTTACGGGTCTGATAAATCTTTTTAACGTTATCAATCTTAAGTTTTGTCACTCTCTCTTCTCCTGCCATCCTGTTAACCTTCCTTCTAAGAATTTAATGATTTTTTCCATTACCAGTCCGATGATACCAATGATGATGATATACATCAGCATGCCTGCTGTTTCAAAACTGTTTGCCAGAGAACGGATTCTCATTCCAAGTCCGGCAGTAGCTCCTGTTGTTTCTGCTGCGATCAATGTTGTCAGTGCAACGGAAATACCAAGTCGAACAGCTGTTAAAATAAACGGGGTTGTTGCCGGGAAAATAACTTTTACAAATATATCTCTGTCTTTTGCGCCAAGAACTCTGGCTGCTTTTACTAAAGTATTATCAATGTTTCTTACACCCTGATAGATTGTAACTGTCATGATCAGGAATGTTGCGATCCAGATAACGATGATCTGTGGTTTTCTACCAACACCAGCTGTAATAACTACCAACGGTACATATGCCAGAGGTGGGATGTTACGAATAAACTGAATCCATGGTTCCAGAACTCCTCTGACCGGCAGGTACCATGCCATAAGAAATGCAATCGGTACTGCGGTTATAAAGCCGAGTGCAAATCCGGCCAGGATTGAAATCATTGAACTACAAAAATCCTGTCCCAGTGCCCCATTATCAATCATTCGTTTGGCCGCCTCAAGAATAGCCGGAATAAACGGGAAGCTTCGTGCTGTTTTTGGATTAATGGATAATGCATACCATAACAGGATTGCTGCTGCAAGGGAAATCAGTACCCATGCCCATCCCGGGATAGACTGCATTACTCCTTTTTTCTTTTTTTCCATAGTTACTCTCCTTTCAATGGAACATTTTCATTTTTGTTTTGTATATTTTTCGTTTTAAAGATAATCCTTGAAATTCAGGAATTCCGGAAGTGGATCTCCGATCAGCGGGCGACACCAGTCAACAAATTCCTGTGTTACATCGTTACCTCTTTCATTTATAAAATTGTCAGGCATCTTCCGTTCATAAAGCATAACTTCTTTGATAGGAACAAGCTTTGTTTTCATCTGATACACCGTTCCCGGGACCCGTTCAAAACCTACCATCACTCCGCTGTTTCCTTCAACAGCACTCCTCAGTGCAACTGTGCCGGCCTGTCTTGCTTCTTCTCTGTCCACCGGTGACTGAAGTGCTACAGAAGCTCTTCCGCAAAGTCCGGGTTTTTCGCTTCTTGCTTTTACGCCAAGTTTCTTAACTACCAGATTCGCAAGATGTGAACTTACATCTCCATAATAAACAGCTCTTTCTGATTTAAAGATCGGAGGAACAATAGATTCTCCATTTGCATCATGAAGTCCCTCACTTACCAGAACCACTACTCCACCCTGTTTTTTCTGAAGCCTTGATACATCTTCAAGGAACTCATCTTCATTGAAGTTTCGTTCCGGCAGATAAATCAGGTGAGGTGCATCTCCCTGTTTCCTTCTGGCCAATGCCGATGCAGCTGTGATCCATCCGGCATTTCTTCCCATGCTCCACTGCCGTTTTCTACCGCATGGACGATGGAGTGGGATAGAATGGAAGATTACCTTTCCGAATTCTCTCGTCTGAAAAAGAAATATGCAGGTAAGATAGAGCTTGCCATCGGTCTCGAAATTGACTACCTGAATGAAGAAAACAATCCCTCTTTGCCTTGTTTTCAAAAACTACCACTTGACTACCGGATAGGTTCTGTGCATATGTTGTATTCTCCAGAAGGGAAAATCGTAGATATTGATACCCCGGCAGATCTTTTCCGTCAATTGGTAGACAGGCACTTCGATGGTGACTTGGATTCTGTTGTCCACCTTTTATTATAAGAACCTGCTCCGTATGGTAGAGCTGGGAGGATTTGATATTGTCGGCCATGCTGACAAGATGCATTATAACGCTTCCTGTTATCGTCCGGGTTTGCTTGATGAAGCATGGTATGACACGTTGGTCCGCGATTACTTCGCGGTGATTGCTGCACGTGGTTATATGGTGGAAATCAATACCAAGTCTTATCATGAGCTGGGTACATTCTATCCGAATGAACGTTATTTCCCTTTCCTGAAAGAATTGGGTATTCGGGTACAGGTGAATAGTGATGCGCACTACCCTGAAAGAATAAACAATGCCCGCTTCGAAGGGTTAGCCGCTTTGAAGAAAGCAGGTTTTACTTCGGTGGTAGAATGGCATGGGGGGAAATGGGAAGATATTCCCATAGGATAAGTTATTCCATATCCAGAATCTCTTGTTTCTCTTCATTCAACGAAACCAATGTCTTTTTTTAGCTCGTCTATTCGTGAATCAATTTCAGCCAAACTTCTTCAGATACATAGTTCTAGGTAGCACATCTTCATTGGCCATGATAAACTCCTCTTTCTCGTCAAAGAGTTGCTCTATTTGCTCTTCAACTCTATTTATAGCACATGAAATTTCTCCTATCATAAATCTTTCA
>ENA-OQAX01000135-OQAX01000135.1-human-gut-metagenome-genome-assembly--contig:-NODE-135-length-16162-cov-1.916994_pt1 | contig 16162 bp, 9 predicted proteins | sample MGYA00242741_ERZ504539 | MGnify/ENA primary metagenome ERZ504539 (study PRJEB26092, sample SAMD00036277) | human gut metagenome | host: Homo sapiens | study: EMG produced TPA metagenomics assembly of... | reverse complement strand
TGCTGATAGATTGTTTCAGTCCGATGCGTGCTGATTTCCTGGAAAAGAAATAGACAAGCCATATATTCCATCCACTGCAGGAGCAGATTACTGTGCCCTCCTTTGGGCATTTAATATGCTCCTACAGTGGAAATGAATTCTATTTTTTAATCTGCAAAACAAATGGGACAATTGCTTAACCTTATCAAATCCGGTAAATCATAATATTTCAAAGCACCATACAACACATTAGAATACATATCCCACTGCATAGGCCTCTCAATGTATTCCTTCCAAGTCTTCACGCTATGTTTTATCTCCACACTGTTGATTCTTTCATCCAAATAAGCAGCATGAATTGCAACCGGACCATAAATACCATTGGCAAATACCTTGACGGGGTGTCCTTTCAGAAATTCGTGTTCTGAACAAAAATCAAGCAAAGTCAAAATATCGACAACACGTTGTCCCATAATAGGACGCCCTATATGCATACTGACCATTGCATTGCGATACTCACGGTTCCAATATTTAGCATCCGTATAGAATGCAGGATCCGTTGTTTCCCCAAATCCGCGCAAATCTGCCAACAACAAGATTTTTCCTTCCGTCAAGGCAGCAGCAAAATTCGCATATTCACTCAAATAAGTTCCTTTTCCCTCTTCCTGTAACCTTAACTCAACAGGAGAATCAGCATTCGCTCTGGACGGCATGATAAGAATACAAGGAACAGGCATCTCCCCTTCCCTTATAAGCTGAAACTTATATTGTTCATATTCACGCATTGAATCATGTCCGGTTGCCTCAATTCTTATTTTATGGTCAGGAAGACCTTTAAGACCTAACAAATCCAGCATCTTTGTTTGAACAGTTTTCTTTCCTTTCGAAAGAAACGCCTCACGCTTGGAAGCCCACTCATCCAGCTGATTCACATTTTCCTGCATAATACTGAGTGCTCCAGGCATAGATACATTCACCTGTCCTTTAGTCGTACAAAGCATATCAGACAACCGGAAACGGTCTTGTGCCGATTTCTTCACCGGAGATTGATCATCTTTCAGCCAACGCTTGAACCAACTGACCAACTTTTGCCTTTTTTCAGTTCCAAGTCCATGCCCTGTTTCTACTGTCAGCATATCCACCTTTTCGGGAACTCCCAATACTTTATAGCACTGTTGTAATTCAGCAAACCCTTGTTGTGCACCCCATAAATCGACAAAATCATATTTACCGCTTAAAATCAATAAAGGCCGTGGAGCCATCATTAAAGCAAAATCAGGTACTTCCAGTTGTTCACGCCCTTCGTATGGTATATGTTGGCAACCATCGGAAGGACCTTGCAACTCCATAGTACGTTCTCGGGTAGAAAAGAAACTACAAATGGCCGCTACCTTTACACGGGGATCCAAACCTATATAATAAGCGGTCTGAGTACCACCACCAGAAGATCCATATACTCCGATACGCTCCGGATCAATATCCTTACGAGTCAATAAATAGTCCAAAGCCCGATGATTATCCCAATATTCCTGTGCCGCCAAACTAGTACCAAGCAAGTTAAAGCCCGCATTCAGTAAGGTATGTTCCGTAGTAGCCCCCCGTGTCAGCGGCTTTCCTTCCCTATCAATAATTTGCAACCGTTCTCCCTGGCCTATGGGATCTACCACCAGCACAGCAATACCATTGGATGCCATCAACATAGCGGCATGAGACGAAGGACCTTTGCCATTCAATCCATGTCCGCAAAGTTCCAATGTCGCCGGAACAGGAACAGTCGTGTTCTCTGGCATATAAAGATGTGCTGTGACATAGCGGCCGGGCTTGCTTTCAAAAATTATTTTCTCTATATGATAGCCGGTACCTTGTATCTTCCCCACCACCTGAACATTTAAATTCTCTTTTTCAGGAAAAGTACCTACTATTTGTTTATATCGTTCACGGCAACCCTCCAGGTACTCCTGCATCCCGGCAGGAGAAGTAAATGCTTGCTGAATGGCTAACTGCCGGGATGCAAACTGCCGATGTACATCACGCATCAGATAAGAATTATAAGCAGTACTTTGACTCCAAGGTAATGCCTTGAACTCCCCCTGAGCAGAAACCACAACAGTCCCCACCCATATTCCCAAACCTACACATAAAGTGCGAAAACCGATAATTTTTCTCATAGAATCATCCCTTTAAGTTATTGTACCACAATTTCAATTTTCTGACGGTTATCTCCGGCTGTCTTCACATACAAACGTTATGCTCTATATCATAAAACCAGCCTGTATTCCGCTCTGCATCTGTAACTGATGAAAGAACGGGCGACGATTTACCATTTTCTATCACAGATTGCGGAACGTTCTGCAAATAAGCCCTTTACTAGATAAGTGTGCTTGGCAGGTTTGTACTTCCCTACCGGTTTATCTGCAGTAAACGTCCAACTATCATCAGCAAGCCTGCTGGTAAAACGGGTCAATGAACCAATCCCTTTTTGATAATCCATTGATATACCATCATCTTCATACATCTCATAAGAAGAAATGCCTGACGGATAGACATCCAATGTTATCATCTCTACAGGGTGCTGATCTACCCACTGCATAACAGGTTGCATGGGAATAATAGCTCCGGCTTTTATATAGATAGGCAACACATCCAACGGAGTAAGAAAAGATTTATATTGACGGCCCTCGTAACGCTCACCGGTTTCATAATCAAACCATTCTCCACCGGGAAAATAAACATGTTGGCTCAGTGCACCTTTGGTAGTGACAGGACAAACCATCATCCATGGCCCGAACATATACTGACGTGTCAGCTGATAAGTATTCTCATCCTGAGGATAGTCCATCACTAAAGGAGTCATCATGGGACGTGCCGTTTTATAAAGTTGATAGGCATTACTATAAATATAAGGAATCAATGTATAACGCAAACTATCATATTTGATGAAATTGGCCAAAGCCTCCGGACCATAAGTCCAAGGTTCATGGTAACGGGGATGGTCCATACCGAACACCATGCGATAGGTGAAAACATACCGAACTGTACCCAACGAGTATATAATTCTGTATCGTAAGGAGAATATTGTTCAAATCCTCCCATGCAATGAGTCCAGTTACCCACACCACTCATACCAATATTAAGTCCTGCACGTATCACCGGTTCAAACCACTGCCATTCACTCCCCCAGTCTCCGGCCCAAATATAAGGATAACGCTGAATTCCCGCATAACCCTCACGGGTATGTGTCACCCCCTCATATTATTATATTCCTGAAATTTTACGATAGGCGCTTCCGCATAAGCTAAAGGAAAAATATTATGAAGTCCTTTTAGGTCCATCGTCCCTCCGACATCCGTTTTCACAAACTTAGCCCCGATGGAAGCCACTTTCATTACTCCGTTCTCCCACCACCAATCCACGCTTTCGGTCAAAGAAATTCACCACCTTCTATCTTGGCTCCTGGATACAGCACATTTCCCTGTTCACGCGCCTTATCCAATAGATGATATTCAGGACCATTATCTAATATAGAACGGATATGAAGCCCCACCATTTTTACATTTTGCGCATAGCAACTGTCAAACATAGCTTTCGGATCTTTGAACGTATTGCGCCATTCAAAACAGCAACCACCATTTCCGTAAGTGGTATTAAACAGTCTCCAAGTAGAATCTAGCCAAAGCAAATCAAAAGGCACTCCTTCCTCACGCAAAACGTTTACATAAAGCAGGCGGATATTTATCGGAAGTCATCTCTTCATTCTTCCAGGTTCCACCGGAATAAGTACCGACATGCAACCCCATTGCAAAACGAGGAAGCATGGGGGATTTTCCGGTCAATTCCGTATATCTGTCAACCATGGTATAAAAATCGGGACCATAAATAAAATAATAGTCCAAATCACCGCCAAAAGCTTTGAATGAATAATAGTCACTACTGTCCCATCCCATATTCCATTCGGTAGCAAACGGAGTATGAAAGAACAAACCATATCCTTTGGTACTCATCATAAAAGGTACGGGACAATAATTGGCACGTAAAATATCTTTTCCTCCTACAGCCGGTTTTATCCCTCTTCCCAACTCTACATTCAGATAAATCTTACGCCCTCGCTGATCCATGAAATCCATACGTTCCCCAAAACCAAAGAAATGCTCATCCGGCTGTAGAACAGCTTTCATCTTGACAGAATCCTTATAAAAACGTGTTCCTCAAGTTCTGTATAAAGCATCTTGCCGTTTTTATCAGAAACAGACAGACAGAATGGATTCTTGGTAGCCTCTATAATCAGTTTTCTGGTCGTAATCAACCATGCAGTACCTCTATCTTCCACCGTATAGTTGACAGAAGAAAAATCATATTCCGAACCATCCACTGTTCATTCTCAGCGAACACAGTACCTTGAGAATGACGTACACGGAACATATCATCTGTACAAAATTCCAATTTCACATTTCCCTGAGGCAAAAAAAACAACAAATCAATTTCCTGTCTTCTTAAAAGAAGCACTAGCCGCCCATACCCCTATACAATACAGGCATAAAACAAAAGCATAGGATTGTTTTTTTTCATGGTATCTGTTATTTTTATTTAAAATCAATCATATTGAAAATCAGCTTTTTTGGCTACAAGTCCGGCAGCCGAATCATTAATGATGTTCCCATAGATATCCAATGTAGAGAACAAAACACTACCCTTACCCATAGGTACAATCCCCATAGCAGTTCCGATAGCCATAGGATAAGTATGATAGGCTCCGACCAGCAATTCCTCACCTTCCATCACTAATCCCATACGCTCCACCCCTGTATGTATCAATGCCTGATAAGGCCAGTTGAGAGCATTTCCGACAGGAAGTTCCTTGAAAATATCATGCGGCTTATTAAAACATCACTCCACCCAACCAATTGGTTCCAACAAAGAATTTGTCCTTAAAACACCGCTTTACTATTAGCTGCTATAAATTCCGACCACTCATCAGCACTCTGAATAATGAAGATTTTGGTTCCATCATTTACGGCACGTTCCATTAAACGCTGTGCATCCGGCATCTTATCATTAGGAACAGCCCAATCCAAACGACAACGAGCGTTACTACGAGGATGTCTGAAACGGATCTCTATATCGGCAGACTTGCCTCCTTCCAAATAAACTTTTCCATCGCCCAAATGCTCTTTCTTCCTGGTAATTTCATATATTTTCTTACCATTGACAAAGACTTCAATCATACTACGATCATTACTCTGAGGAATAATCGTATATTCACCACTGACAGAAGGAAGTACTTTACCACTCCATTTAATACCATAACCATCAAGCATATACACAAAAGGACTTGGTGTAGCTCCCTCAATAGCACTCAGATTAACCACCTTGGCCACTTCATGATAAACTTCCTTCTGAAATTCCATATCCTCATAATAGACCACATCCAATCCCGGTTTGCCATCGGCAGAGCGTAACGCTTCCATCGGCACCATTGTCAACTGATCTTTCCTAGGAGGACGGGCCACCATAATCCAATCCAACTTTCCTAAATTATCCTCGTAAGCTGCAACCGCTTCTTTCGTTTTTCCCTTCAAGAAATTCTGTAAAGCACTCCCATCTTCCCAAACGGCCCCTTTACCATCAACATATTGGATGCCAGATTTACAGACAATATATCATCATACCCAGTTGTAACAACAGAATTTTCCTTACATAGTTTTGCTTCAATTCTACAAAGTCCTCCAGCTGTAGGAACAGGTATTTTTACATCTTTCACCAACAACTGACCATAAACCTCACCTCCGGCGGCTTCCGTTTCATAAGTTCCTACCTCCATCACTTTTCCTTGAGAGTCTGTCACCGAGATTTTCAATTGATGGTTTCCCCGGACATTCTTCTCATTAATCAGATAAAAATCAACGGTCACCTCTCCCCCTGCGGCAGCAACCTGTTGCCTGGTCTTTACCGCTACATACAAAGGCTGATTATAACGAGCTATGATAGCCGGATTCGATTTGGGATAACGAAAACAATCGACAATTCCCGAATAATTCTCCGTCAATTCCGATTCCCATCCATTAACAACGTATGCATCCGTCAAATTATTCATTCTGGCCGATTCTATTTTACGTCCTTGATGTTCATAGGATACAGTTCCCATAGCCACACACAAATCATCCACTGTAGGATAAACTGTCCTTAACTGTTTAGCATCCAGAAATTTTATTGAATACATCATACCAACGTAAAAACTCTCTACCATCCCATCCTTTATAGCTATATTTTTCCAAATCTTCTTTATTCTTTTCCAAACGAGGAGGTGATGATAAAGCCCCTTCCTCACCAAAGAATACAATTTCACGCTTATTCTTTGTATCATTATAATAATCTTCAGGGCCTTTGTACAAACCTTCATTCCAAACAGCAGGTCCTCCGGCACGATGATAATCATACCAGCCACTCCAATACACTTTTTCATCGTAAGGACGAATATGAATTTTAGCCTGATCTTCTATATCATCTCCCTTAGCCCAAGCCGAGGTACGAAGAATCAACCGGGAAGGATCCAATACACGCATATCCTTCATCGCTTGAATTTCCAATTCTAACTTTTCAGGAGCAGCATTTCCCGATTCATTCATCATATTATAGATAACCAGACAGGGATGACTGCGATCCCTCTTTACCATACGGATGACCTTTTCATGCAAAACAGCATTCATAAACGGCTGTCTTACGTCCAGACGAAAACCGCCAGGCTCTTCAAAATAGAGCAGTCCCAACTCATCAGCATAATTCATTACGTCAGTATTACCGATAAAACGATGAAAATTCAGCATATTCAATCCTAACTCCTTAGCTATGCGAATTTGCCTTTCAGCCAATTCTTCCGACGGAAAAATACCATTGACTGGCCAAAAACTCCAACTGATGGCCGAGCGAAGCATGATACGTTTTCCATTAAACGAAAAAACAAGCATCATCACCTATACCGGAAGCCTCGAACCAACGGAGTCCAAAACGGCGGGAATCTTTATCCACCCAGTTCTGCCTTCGGACAACTCCACCTCACATACATACAGATTAGGATCATCCACACTCCATAATTTCGCATCCGGAGCTGATACAGGAATCTTCAGTTCATTCATGCCTTTATTTAATGAAACACCCTTTATCTCTTTAGAATAAACTATTTTTTCTTTATTTTGCCACTCGTACACCGTTATACGAAGATCCTGCTTCGTAGTCTTTTCCTTTTTCATTCTGTAATGTCAGAATAGCGTTGGCGGTGGTTATCTGAGGAGTGTTCTGCATATAAATATCCGCCACATAAACAGCATTACAGACCTTCATACCAACTTTTCCTGTTATTCCTCCAAAGCCATGACCGGGAGGCAACATTTTATCTCCCCACGGAATAGTTCTGGAGTCACGCCAATCATGGTTACCACCCGCATCCGTTATACGTACAGCCAATTGTACCTGTTCTCCTGATTTTATATAAGGAGTAATATCCGTTTCAAAAGGAACATTGTCCACAATCTGATAATCCACTAATCTCTGATTAATAAAAATTTCCGCCCGTGAACGTATAGAGCCAAAATTCAAAAAGACTTTTTGTCCTTTCTTCAATACCGGAATATCCATTGTACGACTCCACCATGTAACTCCTGTAATATCTCCTTCGGGTCCGGACTGAGTTTGAAGATATTCTTCAGCTGTTCCAGGAACCTGTACCGAAAGAGTCTGGGCAGAAGTCAATATATCCCATCCCGCTGTAGGAACAATTACAGGACTTTTTCCGTGCCTCTTCCAATGTCAAATAAAATATCCTCTGTCTGCCAAGCTGCATTTTTATCCTGCCATAAATGCCATCCTTTTCCTGACAAATCAAAAAATGGTCTCTCCTGTGCTCTCACCCCATAAAATGGACATAACAACAAAAATGCTATGGCAATAATACTCTTCTTCATAATTATCTATTACTTTCTTTTATTAAATTCAATAATCATTCTATTCCCATTCCACCTTCATATAGTGCAGCATCGTTGTACTTTCACCACAACTGCCCGTATGCTGGATACCGGTGCCCCCAAAAGTGTTCGAGGCTATATCCGCCTCCAAATCTACCGAAAGTTTCAAGTTCGGATCTGTTACAGGCGCCGGAAGCGGAGTTGTTGTTGAAGCGTGTGCCGTCAATTTTCCTCCTTTAGCAGTCAATGTCAGAGTACAATTTGTACGATAGCAGGTAGAAGATACCGGTTGACTGATAGCCTCAGCCACCCCGTTCTCATATTTCATCAAGATAAAATCAACTGCATTACTATACTTGGTCGTACGAATGATACGTAATGCATATCCTGTTAAAGTACGGGTATCAAACTTGATATACAAATCCAAATACTGTCCTGTAGCACTACCAAAACCTTGTCCTGCTGTTTTACTGGCATCCACATTCAAGGTTATTGCCATATCTCCATAGCTGCCATCCAATGGAGTATACAGCAAACGGGCTCCTTTCTGATCTTGCAACAAACCGGTTCCGTGAGAACCATTCATTCCCGGCCCATAAATCCAATAATCCTTATCCGGAACTACCTGCCAATCGTATGCTGCCGTATCCAAAGGCTTATATCCACCAATCGTCCAGAATCCCGGTAAAAGTTGTGGTTGATTCTTACATGGAAAGTTCTGAAAATCCGTTTCAAATATATGAGTGATGTTCACTTGCCCTTTTTTTATCGGAGAGTTGGAAACAACAATTCGTTCTTCCCCCGGCAAACAACGCAGATGCTTGGGAGCGATAACTGCCATCAGATAATAACCAACATCTTCTTTTACCAAAGTATAGGAATATTCCGGTTCATTCAAGCGGGATACCGAAACCGGAAGTCTATTAGTCCCTTTCCTGTCCGTACATCTATACCAGGTTATCAATGATTCATCTTTGCGCCCATTCAAATCCAAAGCATAACTGACAGTAGCTACTCCTTTAGTAATATTCAGCTTTGGATTTTCCGTAAACGAAGGAGCCGATACATAGTCCGGTGCAACCGTAAGTTCTGTGGCACATTCCAAACCATCCTCTGTATAGGCTATCACTGTAAAATGCTTTGTTTCATCCTCCACATTAGTTGCCTCGACAACACATTCATATCCCTCGGAAGTGGATAATTTCACATTCTTTTCATAACCTTGTTGTACTTTCCACTTCACAGGAACATTATTCAACACATAGTTGCAATGCCTTTTTACTGTTGCTGTCAATCTAACCGTCCGGCCACCTGTCTGGATAGAAGCCGTTAAAGGCTCTACAGAAAGACAGGAGGGCATCCGGGTATAATCCTTTCCGTCTCGTTTACCTATAGCAATAACACGGTCTTTCACCTGAAGGGGATCCCAATCATCCTCTCCTCTCAATAAATTATAAGTATTATAAAGCACCTCTCCATGCTCTTCCAGCCGAAAAGCTCTCAATTGATTCAACTGATCCATGCAAACCGTATTATAAGGCTTGTCAGCCCCAATTACATAAGGTTGCCCGTTCAGTTTCACATTGTATTGGTAACAACGCAACCAACCTGTGGGATCATGTGTCCAGCCCGCATAAACCGGCTTCTTCGAATGATAACGGCAATCAACAATACTTAACGGCCCGACCGACTTACAAAAATATTGCCGGTCTTCCTCATGACACACATAAAAGTCACAGTTCAAAAATACAGCTCCGTCCCATATCACTTCTCCAAAAAGGTTTCTGACCATAAAAATGAAGTGTACAATCCAGATAAACCCCTGTTCCGGTCAATGCGTCATCCGTACTTTCCATGTGGCATTTATTAAAAAGTATCCGCTTGGCGCCATTCAACGGATTCATATTCAAGCGGCTGATGAAATGTACATTATCCGCCACAATCTTGTCGCCATGACAATAAGCGACATGTGCCTGAGTGATGGCAGACATTCTTTTCTTCCTGCTTAATTCCTTCTTCAGAGGGTATTCCAAATCGACATTACAGAAATTCCCCATAGTCAAGTCCTTTACTAACAGACCGTCTCCCCAAAAATCAAACATGGTGAAATTACCGACAGCCCCCTGTGTCTGTCCACGTCTGGATGCCAGGACTGTATTTTCAGGATGAGTATTCAATCCGATAATATGGAGATAAGGGCATTTAACAACCAAGCCGAACGGTTCACGGCCGTCTTTACCAACACGAATAGCAGGGTCATCTGGATCATCAATCCAATAGACATAAGGAGCCAAATAAACTTTCATCGGTTCCGCTTCCGTACCAGCTGAGAAATTAGCGGCAGCTTTATTGAAACTATTAAAGACATAAGGATTATCCGCCACTTCCCTATCGGACAACTGCCCATCAACAAAAAATGTTTTCGGACCTAAAATAATTTCTTTATCTGCATAACGAAGGCAGTTCCCTTTAAATTCTATAGGTTGCGAAGGATCTAACGAACTATAATGATCAATACTTTGTGCTTTTAACAGATGTCCCCATACAAGCCAGCACAAGGCAAAAGCGAGGAAATGTAAATGTTTCATTTTGTATAGATTAAGATTTGTTCTACTACAAAAGTAAACGAGAGACAGGGGACAGAAAGGTAAAAATTGGTCTATTATGTGCAAATTTTGAAGAATGTGCTAATTTGCCAATTTGCTAATAGACTAATTGACATGCGAACATAGCGGAACCAAACGGCAAATTAGCATATTAGCAAATTAACACATTCATAAATTATTCTACTTCAGTTATCCTTAGCAGCAGATAAGGACTTGCAGGCAGTCTTACTCTCCCTTGATTTTTATCATACACCCTATCCTTTACAGGAGCAGTTGTTTCAAAAACGGCAGGCCATTCGGCTATCGTCATGTTCCAAGTATCAATGACTTCCACTTTAAAACGTACTCCTTCTTTCAAACGTGGATAAAAAGCGTTTTTTTACCGGTAAATCAAATGCCCATTCCGGTTTTATTTCCTTGCCCAGATAAATCATATAATAATTTTCTCCGGCAGTCGAAGTATAAGGGTCCCAACTACTATCACATAAATGCAGAGGATTAGGAAGTGCGTCCAAAATCTGTCTTGTAAAGCCGATGCGCTTCCAGGACTCCCCTTGAAAAGTTCCTCCTACAGCCAGAAAATCACGAGAATAATCTTTTGAATTATCCATATAACATTCTCCGTGAGTTACGTAAGTTCCCACAATCAGCCCTTGCCACAAGCGATAAAGATATTCCTGACCGCTCAAGCTTCCCCATCGGTTATCCATATTACCCTCATAACATACCTCATCAAAATAATCGGTTTCTTATAAATATTCTTCACCGTAGCCGCCCTTCCAAAACCTTCTACAGGTGCCTGGTCCTGTATACTGGCATGAGTGTATTCAGGTTCCCAATATTTATAATACTTAGCTGTATAAGTATGAATGGAGCATAAATGGGAATAAGGATCATTCTCTACTACCTATGTGTAAAAGTATCCCAATATTCCGGTTTTAATTCTCTCAAAAAATCATATTCATTGGCCAATGACCACCAAATATTGCGAAATGAACTCATACGGGCTGTCAGATACTTCAAGTATCGGACACCGGCTTCCAAAGGCATTCTGTCAAATCCCCAACGGCCACCATCATAAGGGTGGAAAAGAATCAAATCAGCCTCTACTCCTATTCCGGCCAATTTATCCACACATGCTTCCACATGAGCAAAATAAGCAGGATTGAAGCGGGTGAAATCCCATTCATACACAGGTTTTCCCTTTTCATCCTTTACTATCTTCTTTATCTCAAAAGGAAACATGGAGGGTTCAGGATAATCCGGATCAAAGTTTTGCACAAAAAACAGCATCCTGATTTTATTGAACTTGGATAGTTCCAATGATTTCACAGTCTGATCAGGCTGGTTACCTGCCACATGCATCCAATCATAAGAAGTAGTTCCAACTGGATAATAACGCGTTCCGTCAGCATATTTAAAATTATAAGTTCCATCCACTTTAACTGGACCATGATTTCCTTTACCCGGAGCAATACATTCTATCCGCCCTTTCACCTTATTCAGCACGGGAATCTCACTCTGCGTCACGTACGACCATACTCCCTGGCTCACAGGCATAAAGCGAATTTTGAAGGTATCATTTCCGTCATAGAATCCACGTACAGTCAATGTAGTATCCGGTCCGCTAAACGTTGCCGTAAGCTCAATATCAAAAGGGTTCCCCTTTACTTTGGCAGGCAGGGAGATTTCATAACGTCCCCAACACTCCACCTTATCCTGGGCAAATCCACCGGAAATCCCCAAAAAGCAATAACAATAAAAAAAAGAGCAGCAATATTTCATAAGCAATTCAATCATTAAATTCCAGCTAAACAACGCATCAATCAAGATTTCTCAAAACAAAATCTGTTACTTCCACCTGCCCGTCACCACCGGCAAAAATACCTGGGCGGACAAACAAGAAACCATATACCGTATTATGATGTACTCCCGATATCTCAAATCCCCATGGATACTTATGCCATTTTTTACCATCGGCACTGTACCAGGCCGACAATACATTAGCATCATTCCGCAAACGTAACCACATCTTTCCACATTGGTTTGCTTGAGGAAGTTTTGATTCCGTACGACTTACTTGCCCACGCCGATAACGAAGCATCTGCTTATGATTAAAACCAAATCCAAAATGATAATTCTCATCATAATAAGCCACCAATCCGGCAGATGTATTTCACCTTCAGTTCAAGACAAGACCTCCACTTCATATTTATGAGCACTGGTACGTGCTAATAAGGGAGATCCTTCTTTTGGAGTATTCCCCTTTGCCTCTACACTGATTTTATCAGAAGTAATCCGGAACCGATCATTTAAGTTATGTTCCCGGCACGTCTGCCATACAAAATCTTCTATACCAGATAATTTCAAACGTTCCGGTGCAGGTAAAGAAATGGCTCCTTCTTTCAAATGTAACCATCCATCTTCTTTTTGGACCAGTTCACGTAAAAGGGTCTGACGCCCCAATGTCTGGAATCCGTTTTCATAAGCATGGAAAATCATAAATAACCGTCCATCTTCCGTATCAACAATAGAGCCATGCCCTTTACTCCACCATTTTTCATTACGGGATCCGTACGAAGAAGCGGATTGAAAGGAGCATTCTCCCAAGGACCCATTATATTTTTACTACGTGCCTGTACTACCATATGACTGGTGGGAGGACCTGCCGTACCTCCTTCGGCCACGAACAAATAATAGTACTCTCCTACTTTTTTCACGTTCAAGCCTTCCATGGAAACTCCTTCTATATCCCATTCCTCCGGTATTTCCCATTCCTTATAAATCCGAACCGGTTCTCCTGTAATAGAGCATCCGTCATCCGACAATGGATATAAAGCACCGGAACTGAGCAACAGATAGTCGTTTTCCATCCTCACCAACCACATGTTCCGGATCAATTCCTCCTAATTTTCAAATCTACCGGAGTACTCCACGGACCTTCCGGAGTATCCGCCCAAGTTACCATATTGGTTTTCTTTCCTTTCCCATTCAAAGTCGGAAAATAGATATAAAAAAACGCTTGTTATGAAATACGATGTCCGGAGCCCAGATATCTCCAGTAAAAGTAGTTAAAGCCGTGGAACATGGAACCCAGTTCACCAAATCATCTGATTTGTAAACTACCAATCCTGGAGTATAAACAAAAGAAGAATGAACTAGATAATAAGATTTTCCATAACGGACAATAGAAGGATCCGAATTATCACCTTCTAAAATACGTACAGTTGTTTGATCCTCATTCAAAGGATCTTGGGACTGCCCCCATAAAGGGAGCGCCCCAAAGGCTAGCAAAAATGCGCAAACAGATAAAATGTTTTTCATATATAATCTTTATTCTTGTGCCAAACCATATCCATTCGTTATCTTTCCTTTAGACTTGCTCAACGTTTCGAATGGAATAGGCCAATAATATCTGGGAGGAACATTAACAATATCTTTATCCACTAATGTATTGACTCTCTGTTCTTGTAAAAAAATCACTAGAGAAAGAATAATTATCTAAAAAGCGAAAACATTAAAAAAGAATCCCTATTATTCTAGCTAGTAGAATAAAAAAGATTCTTTTTAATAAAGCCTTCATTTTTCACACCTCTATCAGACTCAGATTATAGTCTAACAAAACTCACACTAACTTAATAGCCTTCATTTTGCCAAAATCCTGAACCAGGAGCAGGAGTAACTGACACTTGATCCAAAGCTTGCAGTTGTACTGAAGGAATGGGACGAAGGTAATGATACTCTTTAATATTGGGAGAAGCTTGTTTATTGTACTTCTTCACACGATCAATAAGTGTGTGTGTACGTTTCAAATCGAACCAACGGTCCCCCTCACCTAAAAATTCCAAACAACGTTCATCAAGGATAGTCTCCATAGTAACAGTACCGCTAATAGAGTTATCCTTACCGGAAATAGCACGTTGAGCACGCAGATAGTTCAGTGTGTTTAATGCTTCACCATTTTGCCCCAATTCCATCTGACACTCCGCTTTGATAAGATACATTTCCGCCAAGCGAATCAACATAATATCACGTTCTGAAGTACTAGGAGTAATCAACGAATTTGCAGAATAACCAGGACAATTTTCTTCATATTTTTTATAGAAACAAAGAGCTGATCGCCAGCGAACTGACTAGAGTTATAACGATCATCGTTATAAACAGATGACACTGGGTGATAATACCAGTAGTCGGTACAGCCGTAGCAGGATCGTTTGTAGTGTATAGAGGCAAATCCCCTCCTGTACGAGTATATACACGATAGCGATTCTTACCACGAGCAATAGCAACCTGACCTTCGGGCGAATTAGCATCAGCATTAATAAAGTAAATAGCCGTATCCTTCATCAATGGATAGTTCTTAGAAACCAGTCCGGGAGCAATATCATAGTGATCGCGAATAGTAGCCTCATAACGTTGGTCGGTATCTTTCACTTTGCAGAAAAGATTCCAAGAATAAGGAGTTAGCAAATAATTACGAAAGCCACGGCTGTAACGAGAATAATAAGAATTAATCACCACACCTTGCAGTTGTTGATTGGGTTTAGTAGCACGTACAAACACATCGCTCAAATCTGAACCAGAGTTATTCCATAAACCAACAAACACCAGATGAAGTGCATTACCGCCTTTGTCACGATCCATCTGCTTGTTATATACTTTACCAGTAGAATATTGAATAGGCCCCTGATTCTCAAAAGTCGTAACATTAGGTGTGTAGTGCATTCCAAAGATTGCCTCTTTATTGACTTTCAAATCCTCGTTAGTCATCAACCAAAGATCCGAAGTATTATCATAGAACTGGGCAAAGTTACTGTCAATTACTTTTTGAGCCTCTTGTTGCGCCAAAGCATAGAGATTCTTACCTTTATAAACATCATTAGTAATAATAGAGTTTTCGCCCATCCATGAAGCGGCGTAAAGCAAAACACGGGCTTTCAAAGCATGAGCAGCAACCGAAGATACCCGCATACTCTCTTTGTCATTATCATTGACTGTTAGGTTAGCAATAGAATTGTCCAAGTCTTCCAATATTTTACTATAAATAAATTCCTCAGGCATACGCACAGCCGTATTATACACTTCAGTAAAAGGAGTAGCATTGTAAGGCACAGGCCCCCAAGTATTTACTAATAAAAATAATAGAAAGCTCTTAAGAATTGAGCTTCACCCAAATAAGTCTGTTTTTTAGCTTCACCAATAGCAGTGTTCAAAGGAACATATTTCAACGCCAAAATTACATACATCAATACCACAGTAAAACGCCTCCCAATAAGAATCAAAATTTGTTTTTCCATCTTGTTCAGCTGTAAAAGTATAGTCACCTAAAGGTTTCATACCACAGTCAATGCCATAGAAGAGATCATCAGTACCTGAACCATTCATCGCCAAGGCAGCAGGCTTACCTGCCCAAAGGCGTAAAAAAGAATAAGCAGATCCCATCAAACCATCAATACCACTCACTGTAGCATATTCCAATTCAGCAGTAGCACCTGTTTTGTTCTCTTCTTCAAGAAAATCTGAACAAGAAGAAACACAGCATGCAAAAGCCAATGCCATTGCGGCGCTTTTCATATAATTAAATTTCATTGTTTTCATGATTATTTAAAATTCTATATTAAC
>ENA-OQAX01000134-OQAX01000134.1-human-gut-metagenome-genome-assembly--contig:-NODE-134-length-16359-cov-5.935929_pt1 | contig 16359 bp, 19 predicted proteins | sample MGYA00242741_ERZ504539 | MGnify/ENA primary metagenome ERZ504539 (study PRJEB26092, sample SAMD00036277) | human gut metagenome | host: Homo sapiens | study: EMG produced TPA metagenomics assembly of... | reverse complement strand
CCCCGAAGCACGATGCGGGTACCGCAACCCGACATTATCGAGCATTTTGGCAACGCAGATGCCGTGCCGCAGCTGCCGGAGCGGTGCTTAAGCCGCAAGGCGGGAATTGTGCGGTGTTGCCTTAACATTTGCGTTTGCAATCTATTCTGCTTACCCCAAAATTGCAAAGCTCTGTGCACCCAGCACCAGCTCATCGCCCTTCACTTCGGCTTTGCCGATCACATGCAGCACGCGGGTACCGTCTTCCAGCTTCAGGGGCAGTTCTGCTTCCTCGCGGGCGGGGTTCACCGCGCAGATCAGCTTGCCGCGCTCCCAGGCAAACGGGCGGTAGCTGCCCTTTGCCTTGGGGGCAAACCGCACATGGAACGGCGCATCGGAATCCAGATCCCGGTGGCTGTGGCGGAAGTTCAGCACCCCCTGCACGGTATGCCACAGGCTGTCAGGGTCTGCCTGCTGGGCAGCCACGGTGGGGGCGTCCGCGGCATCGTCCACCGGCAGGTACAGCTTGTCGGCTGCGGCGGTAGAAAATCCCTTGTTGGCGCTGTTATCCCACTGCATGGGGGTGCGGGAACCGGTGCGGAAATAGCCGCCCTCCTTGGTGGGCAGCGGCAGATAGCGCATGCCGATCTCATCGCCATAATACACAAACGGTGCGCCGGGCAGGGTAAACAGCATGGCGTAAGCAATTTTCAGCTCATCCGGGGTCAAACCGGCGGAGGGGCGGATGGTATCATGGTTGCAGGTAATCAAGCAGTACAGGCCGTCCTTGCGGGTCGCCTTGTAGCTGGGCAGCCAGCCATCCAGGAACTTGTCAATACCCGTGCCGGAATCCGCACAGAAATACGCCTTGCCGATGTTATGCGGGTCAGAATCTATTGCGCCATCATAATTGCGCATCAGCCAGCTGTAGCCATTGCCCTGCCATTCCAGCATAAAGTCCATATCAAAGCCGTTTTTCAGGGACTGGCGCGGCTGGTTCCATTCGCTCACCAGAGCGGCTTCGGGGTATTCCTTGTCCAGCATAGCGGCAATATCGCGCCAGATGGCACAGGTATACTTTTTGTGGTGGGTATCATTCTTGACCAGGCTGGATGCCATATCCACACGGAAACCATCGCAGCCCATATCCAGCCAAAAGCGCATCACATCCTTCACGGCTTCCACCGTTGCGCGCGGGCCGGGGGCGTCGGTGGGCATTTGCCACTTTTCGCGGCACTTGCCGTAACCATAGTTCAAAGCAGGCTGGCACTTGAAGAAGTTCAAAATATAAGTACCGTTGCGGTCGGTCTCGCCGCCAATGAACGGCATACCGTCACCGGCGCTAAAGCAGGAGTCCGTCCAGATATAGCGGTCGGAATACTCATTCTTTTCCGGCTTGCTGCTCTCCTTAAACCATGCGTGTTCCTCGCTGGTATGGCCGGGCACCAGGTCCAGCAGCACATGGATGCCCTTGGCATGAGCTGCTTCAAACAGCGCTTTGGCATCCGCGTTGGTGCCATAGCGGGGGGCAATCAGCTATAATCGCGCACATCATACCCGGCATCCTTGAACGGGGAATCAAAGCAGGGGTTGATCCAAAGGGCGTTGCACCCCAGCTCTTTGATGTAATCCAGCTTTTCGATAATCCCCTTCAGATCGCCGATGCCATCCCCGTTGGTATCATAAAAGCTTTGGGGGTAAATTTCGTAAAAAACTGCGTCTTTCAGCCATTGTTTCAAAACAATCCCTCCTATTATTTTCTGTCCCTCTGCGCGGAATCCGGCGCACCGTATGGTTCCCGCTGTACCGGGCAAAGTTCCACTTTTATCATACGGTTCCGCACGGCAGTTGTCAATCACCTTTCACAAAAACAGACGCAGATATTTTTAATTTTCTGGTGCCGGTGCACAATTTTGTCTGCTTATGGTGCATTCTGCTGCGTAACGCTGCTGTTCAGCATCCGGGCAAATTCGCGCGCAGCTGCGTTGGGAACACGGCCGCCATCCTGCACCAGCACAACATGACGGGTGGGGATTTCCTCTTTCAACTGGATGGTAAACACATCCCCCGCGGCCAGGGCGTCCTTGGCAAAATTCTGCGGCACATACCCCAGCCCCAGCCCGCTTTTGACCAGCGGCACCACCTGGTCGGTGGTAGCGGCCTCAGTATCCGGCTGCAAAACAAGATTGTTGCTTAAGTAAAACTGGTTATAGAACGCATAGGTCATCGTCTCGCTGCCCAGGCAGATCAGAGGGTATTGCTGCAGTTCTTTCAGCGCCCAGCGGCGGCCCTGCAAAATTCAAAGTCCCTGCCGGCAATCAGAATTTCCTGGAACGGCATCAGCAGGGTACGGCGCATCGTGGATTCCAACCGGGCCGGGGTGGTGATCACACAAAGATCCACCAGCCCGCGCCCCAGCGCACGGATGGCTTGCGGGGTGGAATGGTTGGCAATGCGCAGCCGCACGCCGGGGTAACGCCGGTGGAATTCCCGCAGCTTATCCAGCAAAAACACATTCAAAGCGGTCTCGCTGGCGCTAATGGTCAGCGCGCCGCTTTCCAGCGCGGTAATGCCCGCCAGCTCGCTTTCCCCCGCCTGCAGCTGCTCCTGGGCGATTTCCACGTGGGCAAACAGCACCTCGCCCTCCGGCGTCATCGTCACGCCGCGGGTGCTGCGCACCAGCAGCTTGCAGCCCAGCTGTTCCTCCAGCCGGTTCAGGGCGCGGGTCACATTGGGCTGGCTCATGCGCAGCACATTGGCCGCGCGGGTTATACTGTGATATTTGCAGACATAGTAAAATAAGCGGTAATATTCATAGTTTACATTCACAGTTTTTCCTCTTTTCCTGCGTTTTGCCATATCAAATACAAATATTTTGCATGCGAAACATATATTTTACAAATGTACTTTCCGACAGTATAATACAAACCGTTCCAGAAAACAAGGCATACCGGCAGGGTCCGTGCATACTCCCCCCAGGGTGTACCTGAAAACGTCGAAAATTTAGAATGAAAATTTAGAATATTTCTACAAATGCGGCCGGATTCCGCGTCAAAAATCCTTGGAATCCACAAAGGATTCCTGCGGCTTTTTGCCTCGAATCCATCGCACATTTGCGAAATCTTCGTCATTTTCTTCGTTTTCAGCTACACCAGGTAAGCAAGCGGCCCTGCCGGTATTGCCCAGGAAGGATGACACCATGCAGTATCAGGATATGACAAAAAAAGAAATGCAGCGGGAATACCACCGTCTGTGCCAGCGCTACCATGAGTACGAACAGCAGGGCCTGCAGCTGGATCTTTCCCGCGGAAAGCCTGCGCCGGAGCAGCTGGCACTTTCGCAGCGCATGCTGGGTGAACTGAACTCCCGCAGCGTGCTGGACAGTGAGGATGGCACCGACTGCCGCAATTACGGCGGGCTGGACGGCATTCCCGAAGCAAAAGCCCTGCTGGCCGGTATGATCGGCGCGCGGCCGGAGCAGGTCATGGTGGGCGGCAACAGCAGCCTGACCATGATGTTCGATATCCTCAGCCACGCCATGCTGGACGGCCTGCTGGGCGCAGAGCCGTGGGTGCAGGTCAAGGACCGCAAGTTCCTTTGCCCCGTGCCGGGTTATGACCGCCATTTCGCCATGACGGAGCATTTCGGCTTCCAGCTAATCCCCATCCCCATGCACAATGATGGCCCCGATATGGACATGATCGAAGACCTGGTCCAGCGGGATGCTTCCATCAAAGGCATCTGGTGCGTACCCAAGTACCAGAACCCCACCGGCATTGTGTTCAGCCCCATGGTGGTGGAGCGCTTTGCCCACCTGCAACCCGCAGCGCCGGATTTCCGCATTTTCTGGGATAACGCCTACTGCGTGCATGACCTTTACCCCAACGCCCCGGCCGTCCTGCCAGACATCCTGTCCGCCTGCGCCAATGCCGGGCACCCGGATATGGTGTATGAGTTCTGCTCCACCAGCAAGGTTTCCTTCCCCGGTGCAGGCATCAGCGGCGTGGCGGCAAGTTCCGCCAACCTGATCGATCTGCGTAAAGTGTGGAAGTTTGCCACCATCGGCCCCGATAAGCTCAACCAGCTGCGCCAGGCACGTTTTTTCCGCAATGAAAGCGGCATTGAAGCCCATATGGCACGCCATGCCCGCCTGCTGCGCCCCAAGTTCGAGCAGGTCATCTCCATTTTCCGCGAGGAACTGGACGGCAGCGGCATTGCCAGCTGGACGGAACCCCGCGGCGGCTACTTCCTTTCCTTCGATACCATGCCGGGCTGCGCGGCCCGCACGGTGGAGCTTTGCCGCCGGGCCGGTGTCAAATTCACCCCCGCCGGTTCCACCTGGCCCTATGGCCGCGACCCGCAGGACAGCAACATCCGTATTGCCCCCAGCTTTGCCAGCGCCGAGGAGATTGAACCTGCGGCCCGGCTGTTTACCATCTGCGTGCGGCTTGCCACACTGGAAAAGCTGGCGGCTACCCGCTTTGCATCCGAAACCGCCCTTGGCGCGGAGCGCATCGCCTGAATTTCCGCTCCTTGGCAGTTTTGCACAAACACTGTACCTTTCCCTCACCATCAAAACCGCATAAAACTGCAAGATTTGTTTGAAATCAAGAACTTTTCCGTATTTTTTGTCATTAAATTCGGCAATTAGCTCAATTTTCAGTGTGCTTTATTGTGCATCATACACAGTATTTTTAACCTGTCAGAATCACGGAATATCCAAAAGGCAGAATGTGCGGCAAGGGACTTACAAATGGCGGGGAATGGTGGTATTATGGCGGCATAAAGAACGCAGCAAGGAGGGTGCGGAAACGGAACATCGCCGTTTCCCCCTTTCTGTTTTTCTCCTTGGTGCGCTTTTTATCAGATAAATTCAAAACATAAAGCCAGCCCGGCGCACAAGCTGCCCCGCTGGCCAGAGGAGGCGGAATAATGAACGAACTGACCGCCGCCTTAAAAGAGGAGCTTAACGTTGATACGGCGTTTACCCTTCCCATTTTTGGCGGCATCGACATCCCGGAATCCATCGCGGTAAGCTGGGGCATCATGGCGTTTTTGGTGATCGTTTCGATTTTGCTCACACGCAATCTCAAGGTCAATCATATCAGCAAGCGCAGGCCATCCTGGAAACCGCTGTGGTAACCATGGATAACTTCTTCAAAGATCTGCTGGGCGAAGCCGGCAAACAGTATGTGCCGTACCTGATCACGGTTGCACTGTACATTGCCTGCTCCAACCTGATCGGCATCATTGGTCTCAAGCCCCCCACAAAGGACCTGAATGTTACCGCAGCGCTGGCTATTATGAGCATTGTGCTGATCGAATATTCCGGCATCCATGCAAAGGGCGGCAAGCGATTTGTACACAGCCTGGCGGAACCCATTGCCCTGATGACACCCATGAACATTCTGGAAATCGCCATCCGGCCCACCAGCCTGTGCATGCGTTTGTTCGGCAACGTTCTGGGCGCATTTGTCATCATGGAACTCATCAAACTGGTGGTTCCGGTTTTTGTCCCCGCAATTTTTCAGCCTGTATTTTGATTTGTTTGACGGTCTGATCCAAACCTATGTGTTTGTCTTCCTGACCTCCCTGTTCATGAAAGAAACGATGGAATGACCTGCGTTTTCTTTCCCACTTTTACATTATTATAAAAAGGAGTAATTTATTATGGCAAGTTTGGTAGCTTTGGGCGCTGGCATCGCAGCACTGACCGGCATTGGCGCCGGCATCGGCATTGGCATTGCAACCGGTAAGGCAGCGGAGGCCATCAGCCGCCAGCCGGAAGCTGAAAGCAAGATCAGCAAGAACCTGCTGCTGGGCGCCGCCCTGGCAGAAGGCACCGCCATTTTCGGCTTCGTTGTTGCCCTGCTCATCATCCTGTTCCTGGGCTGATAACGGAGGCATAAACGATGCTGACACTGAATTTGAATATTCTGTGGACGGTCGTCAACATTCTGGTTCTGTTTGTTCTGCTGCGCAAGTTTTTGTACCGTCCCGTTATGAACGTGATTGAGCAGCGCCAGAAGCAGATCGATGATGCGATCGCCGATGCAGAAGGCAAAAAGAACGACGCACAGGCTGTTTTGGCACAGGCGCAGGATAAACTGCAGAATGTGGATACCGAAGCTGCCCAGCGCCGCGAAGCCTACGAAAAGCAGGCTGAAAAAGAGAAAGAACAGCTTTTGCAGGACGCCCAGCGCCAGGCAGATGCGATTGTGGCCGAAGGCAAAGCCGCTGCCGAAGCAGAGCATGCCCGCCGCCTGCGCGATGCCAATGCTGAAACTTCCGCCCTGGCTCGCGATATGTGTGAAAAGCTGCTGGCGCGCAACCTGACGCAGCAGGACGATGCACGCCTGCTGGATGACCTGCTGCAGAAAGCGGGGGACAGCAATGGCAAGTGAATTCAGCCGCGAGTTTTTCTCCGCCAACCGCATTGTAAAGGCCGACCTGCACTGCGCCCGCCAGCCGCGGGAGCAGGACCTTGATAAGATCAAGGCCGAGCTGAAATCCCTGTACGATGCAACCGAAGTCCTGCTGGATGTCAGCGTGGATGAAAGCCTGCTTTCCGGCTATGTATTGCAGGTGGGCGACCGTGTGTTTGATAACTCCGGCCGCCATGCCCTGGACCAGATGACCGGCGACAAGCCCGACCTGGCCACCCTGAAGACCCGCGTAGAGGACTACAAGCCCGCCGCCAACACCGCCGAGGGAGGCACGGTTGTGTCCGCTGCCGACGGCATTGTTACCGTTGAAGGCATGGACCGCGCCGTGTACGGCGAGATCGTCACCTTTGAAAACGGTGCCAAGGGCATGGTGGAAAGTGTTGAGCCTTCCCACCTGGGCATTATGCTGTTTGATGGTGCCGAATCCGTCGGCGTGGGCACCCTGGTGACCCGTACCGGCAAGCGCGCCGGTATCCCCGTCGGCGAAGCTTTCCTGGGCCGCGTCATCAACCCGCTGGGCGAGCCCATCGACGGCAAGGGTGCCATCGAAGCCGTTGGTTACAACCCCATCGAGAAGCAGGCCCCCGGCATTCTGGAGCGCCAGAGCGTGGACACCCCGCTGCACACCGGCATTCTGTCCATCGACTCGATGTTCCCCATCGGCCGTGGCCAGCGTGAGTTGATCATCGGCGACCGCCAGACCGGCAAGACCTCCATCGCCACCGATACCATCCTGAACCAGAAAGATACCGGCGTGCTCTGCATCTACGTTGCCATCGGGCAGAAGGCTTCCTCCATTGCCCGCGTGGCCGAGGACCTGAAAAAGCATGGCGCTATGGGCTACACCACCATTGTGGCCGCCACCGCCAGCGACAGCGCCCCCCTGCAGTACATTGCCCCGTATGCCGGCACCGCACTGGCCGAATATTTTATGGCCCAGGGCAAGAGCGTGCTGATCGTCTATGACGACCTTTCCAAGCACGCCGTGGCATACCGTGCCATTTCCCTGCTGCTGCGCCGCTCCCCCGGCCGTGAGGCTTACCCCGGCGACGTTTTCTACCTGCATTCCCGTCTGCTGGAACGTTCCTGCCGTATGCGGGACGACCTGGGCGGCGGTTCCATCACCGCACTGCCCATTGTTGAAACCCAGGCAGGCGATGTTTCCGCCTACATTCCCACCAACGTTATTTCCATCACCGATGGCCAGATCTTCCTGGAGACCGCACTGTTCAACGCAGGCAACCGCCCGGCTGTCAACGTTGGCTTGTCGGTTTCCCGTGTCGGCGGCGCTGCCCAGACCAAGGCCATGAAAAAAGGCCAACGCCAACCTGCGTATCGAGCTGGCCCAGTACAAGGATATGGAATCCTTCTCGCAGTTCAGCTCTGACCTGGACGCTGAGACCCGCCGCCAGCTGGAACACGGCAAGGCTTTGATGGAACTGCTGAAACAGCCGCTGTACCAGCCCAAATCCGACGCCGAGCAGGTCGTTTTGCTGACCCTCGCCGCCCACGGCGTGCTCGACGAGATCAAAACCGTCGAGCTGCGCCAGAAAACCTCCGCATTTGTGCGTCAGTTCCGCACGGACCCGTCCGGCGTGATGGACGAGATCCAGGCTTCCGGTAAGCTCAGCCCCGAACAGGTGCAGACCATCCTGAACGCCTGGAACGCATTTGCGGGAGGCGATGCCCATGCCATCCACTAAGCTGCTCAAGGAGCGTATTGAGAGCATTCAGGACACCATGAAGATCACCAATGCCATGTACCTGATCTCCTCCTCCAAGCTGCGCAAGGCACGCAAAAATTACCAGGCGGTTTCGCCTTACTTTGAGCGCATGCAGATGACGATGACCCGTGTGCTGCCCCACCTGCCGGAAGAACCGGTCCACCCGTTCTTCCACACCCGCAACCCGGAATCTCCGCGCCGCGCCTATCTGGTGCTGACGGCGGACAAAGGCATGGCCGGTGCGTACAACCAGAATCTGCTCAAGTTTCTGAAATCGCACTGCGGCGATGACCCCAAGGCCCGCTTTTATGTGGTGGGCCAGACCGGCTACCGCGCCCTGCTGCACAAGGACCCCCGCCTGGTGGAAGATTTTCTGTACAGCGGCCAGGCCCCCACATTGCAGCGTGCGCGTGACATCACGGCGGACATGATCGATACGTTCAAGGCGGATGAGGTAGATGAGGTTTACCTCATCTACACCAAGATCCAGAACGCCCTGACCGCTGAACCGGTCATGCTGCAGTTGCTGCCGCTGGAACGCTCCCACTTTGCGCCGCTGCCGCCCGCACTGGGCGATCCCCATGGCGAGGTTGAGCTGTTCCCCGATGCGTGGTCGGTGTTCAAGCAGATGGCCCCCATCTACATGCACGGCATGATCTTCGGTGCCATGACCGAGAGCTATTGCGCCGAGCAGAGCGCCCGCATGACCGCCATGGATTCCGCCACCAAGAGCGCCACCGATATGATTCACGCGCTCCAGCTGGAGTATAACCGCACCCGCCAGGGTGCAATCACCCAGGAGATCACCGAGATCATCGGCGGTGCTTCTGCTGTGCAAACCAGCGACTATTAAACTTTTTGCACTGTATCCCCTATCGGGATACAATATTCAAACATTTATCTACTTCTGAAATTAAGGAAGAGGCTATCGTATGACACAGGGAACAATTATTCGTGTAGCAGGCCCCGTGGTGGACGTTCAGTTCACCGAGGGCAAGCTGCCTGCCCTGCAGGAAGCGCTGACAGTGACCGCTGAGGGCACCGAGCGCACGATGGAAGTAACGCAGCATGTGAACGAAACCACCGTTCGCTGCATTATGCTTTCTGCCAGCGAGGGTCTTGGCAAGGGGATGACCGTGAACGCACTGGGCCACGGCCTGACTGCCCCGGTGGGCGAAGCCACCCTGGGCCGCATGTTTGACCCCCTGGGCCGCCCCATTGACGGCAAAGGCCCCATGCCGCAGACGTCCCTACCTGGCCCATCCATCGCAAGGCCCCCGGCTTGAGGACCAGAAACCTGCAACCGAAATTCTGGAAACCGGCATCAAGGTCATTGACCTGCTGGCACCGTATGCCAAGGGCGGCAAGATCGGCCTGTTTGGCGGCGCCGGTGTTGGCAAAACCGTGCTGATCCAGGAGCTGATCCACAACGTAGCCACCGAGCACGGCGGCTATTCCATCTTTACCGGCGTTGGCGAGCGCAGCCGTGAGGGCTGTGACCTTTGGGGCGAAATGAACGCTTCCGGCGTTCTGAACAAGACCGCCCTGATCTTCGGCCAGATGAACGAACCGCCGGGAGCCCGTATGCGCGTTGCCGAAACCGGCCTGACCATGGCAGAATACTTCCGCGAGGAAAGCCACAAGGACGTGCTGCTGTTTATTGACAACATCTTCCGTTTTGTGCAGGCCGGCTCCGAAGTTTCCGCCCTGATGGGCCGTATGCCCTCCGCCGTTGGTTACCAGCCCACGCTGGCCAACGAGCTGGGTGCCCTGCAGGAGCGTATCACTTCCACCCGTGATGGGTCCATCACCTCGGTTCAGGCCGTTTATGTGCCTGCCGACGACCTGACCGACCCCGCCCCGGCCACCACCTTTGCCCACCTGGATGCCACTACCGTTCTGTCCCGTAAGATCGTGGAACAGGGTATCTACCCCGCCGTGGATCCGCTGGATTCCACCAGCCGCATCCTGGAAGCAGACATTGTGGGCGAGGAGCATTATCGCGTGGCCCGCAAGGTACAGGCTACCTTGCAGCGCTACCAGGAACTGCAGGACATTATCGCCATCCTTGGCATGGACGAACTGGACGACAACGATAAGCTGACCGTTGCCCGCGCCCGCAAAATCCAGAAATTCCTGTCCCAGCCGTTCTTCGTTGCCGAGAACTTTACCGGCCTGCCGGGCAAATATGTGCCCCTGGCCGAAACTGTCAAGGGCTTTGCCGCCATCGTGGACGTCAGGTCGATGATCTACCGAATGGGCGTTCTTCAACGTGGGCACGCTGGACGATGCTCGCAAGAAGGCTGCCGAAAAGGGCGGTGTGGCCTGATGGAAAAGTTCGTTCTGAACATCACGGCCAGCAGCGGCGAGTTTTTCCAGGGCGAGTGCGAAAGCCTGACCCTGCCCACCGCTGACGGCCAGTACGGCGTACAGGCCGGACACAGCCCGGTGCTGGTTGCCCTGGAAATGGGCATCATGCAGTTCACCGTGAACGGCGAAACCTGCAACGTACTGGTGGGCGATGGCATTGCCGAAGTGACCCCCGCTTACGTTATGCTGCTGGTCGACAGCGCGAGCGCCCGGAGGATATCGATAAGAACCGTGCCGAGGCCGCCCGCATCCGCGCCGAGGAACGCTTGCAGCACAAGCAGAGCATGCACGAGTATTACCAGAGCAAGATTGCCCTGAACCGTGCCATGCAGCGCCTGCAGGCTACTGCAAAATACAACCGCTGATTACCTTCCAACAAAGTTGCCACCCGTTCTGTGCAAGGGATCCCTGCGCAGAGCGGGTGGCTTTGTTTTATCCTGTATCTGCTTTTCGTCTTAATTTGTCTTACTTGTTATAGTAATTTTATATCAAAATTAAGATTCAGTCTTTTTCTTGTTGACAAAGCAGCCCAAACTGTGTACAATCAGCAGTAAGGGAATGTCTTTCCCCCTCCCGGCCCATACTATGGTGTAGATACGCCATAACCATGTCCGGCAAACAGCAGCGGAACACGCTGCTTTACAGTCATAATTAAAGGAGGGAACCTTTTTATGGTTACCAAAATCAGCAATAATGATCTTTCCCAGGCCAAAGCACAGGGCGTGGCCGTTCTGGATTTTTCTGCAACCTGGTGCGGTCCCTGCCAGATGCTTGCCCCGGTCCTGCATGAGCTTGCCGATGAAGTTGGCAGCAAAGCCGCATTTTACAGCATTGATGTGGACGAAAACCGCCAGCTTGCCACCGAATACGGCATTTCCAGCATCCCCTGCCTGGTCGTACTGAAAAACGGCCAGGAATCCGCCCGCAGCGTCGGTTTCCTGCCCAAGCAGGCTTTGCAGGATATGTTGGATAAGTATATTTGAGAGATACGCACGGCCTAAAAAGGAGCAGTTCCCCTTCAGCGCAGCGGGCGCACATGGTGCGCCCCTACGGGTGGGGTGCACCATAAATATTGCCGCACATTATAAAATGCACTGTAGGGAACGGTCTTGACCGTTCCGAAAGCATGAGGAGAATACCATTCTTACTTTTGCTGCTACCTACAACACGATTTGGCTTCCCTTGAGGGAAGCTGTCCGCGCCGCGGACTGAAGGGTGGTTCCTTAAGCAGGGCCTAAATATTTACATTGTCCGCCACCCCGGCGGCCAGAGGGCTCTGTGTCCGCAGATGCATTTCGGAGGCCTCGCCCTACCGTGTAATTACCAACAAATGCTCAGTAAATTTTACGCCCGTCCGGGGCGTCGGAGACGCCGCCCCCTACAAGCGTTTATTGCTTCGTTGCAAATTTCCAATGCTCAACGTTGCAATGTTCCCGGCGGGGTCGGGTGACCCCGCCCTACCGGTTATTTTATGCCCGCAATGCATAATAAATTGCACTGTAGGGAACGGTCTTGACCGTTCTGGCACCACAAAACATCTGCTCAAACCAACCTCGCCGCTCCCTTTCCCCACCTCCAATTCCTAATTCCACATTACCTCCTCACTCCTACTTCCTAACTCCTAACTAAAAAAAAAACGCCATGCTTTCTTCGGAAAGATGCGTTTTTCTTATTTCACTTTTTCCTCAATTGCGCAGGCATCATAGGGTTTCAGCTCCATGCTGCCCAAAACGTTTTTGCCGCTCAACAGGTCTGCACCGGATTCCACCTGCACCTTAACTGCGCTCTGGGTGGTGTTGATGTAGAAATGGTAGCGCGCGTTCTCGCTTTCGCGGCAGTAGTATTCCACACCCTGCGGCAGGTCACGCAGGTGCACCTTGGCATCGGCCAAAGCTGCACGCAGCACAGCGGCGTTGCCGGCATCATCCAGGCGCGCACCGATGTAATAAGCGTGCCCCTTGCCGAACACATGGTGGGTCACAGCCGCATGACCGGAATAGAAATCCTGTCCATACACAGCCACCACCTCGGTACCTTCGGCAGGCTGCAACAGTTCGCAGTAATCCTTGATGCTGCTCTGCTGGCTGCTCTTGACCCAGATGGCACGGTTGCCCTCGCCGGGGTACAGGGTGTCCAGTTCGCTTGCGGTCACGCCAAACACTTCGCGCAGGCCGTCACCGGGGAACCCGCCCAGCCAACACAGGGTGCTTTCATCCACATAGCCCAGCAGATAGGTGGCCACAACGGTGCCGCCGTTTTCCACATATTCGCGGATCTTTTGTGCAAAACCAGGCTTGGTCATAAACAGCATGGGCAGCACCACCAGCTTATAGCGGTTCAGGTCTGCATCCACGCCCACAACGTCGGTTTCCACACCGCAGTGGTTCAGCTGGGCGTACAGCTGGCAGCAGGTTTCGCGCAGATTCTTCTGCTTGATCTGCATGCCCCAGGCGTCATCCAGCGCCCAGCGGTTGTCCCAGTCAAAGATCATGGCCGCGTCCGCTTTGGGCAGGCTGCCGCACACCGGGGTCAGGGCGGCCAGGGCTTCGTTGGTGGCGGTCACTTCGTTGAACACGCGGGTATCATCGCGGCCATCGTGGTCCACAACCGCGCCGTGGAACTGCTCAGAGCCGCCGCGGCCCTTGCGCCACTGGAAGTACTGCACGCCGTCCGCACCACAGGCCACTGTCTGGATAGCGCTCATCCGGTTCACGCCGGGGCGCTTGAGCTTATTATACTCGTGCCAGTTCACCAGGCTTGGGGTGCTTTCCATCAGCAGGAACGGCTTGTCCGGCTTGCAGCCGCGGATCAGCGCATGATCAAACGCCGTCATGCCCGCCGTCACGGTGGTGCTGCGGTCGGGGCGCCCCCAATGGGGGTAACTGTCCCAGCAGACAAAATCCAGCTCTCTTTGCAGCTTGTGGTAGTCCAATCCGGGGAAGTACTCCATCAGGTTCGTGGTAATGGGCACATTGGGGGTCCGCTTGCGCAGGATCGCCGTTTCGCTGTGTACATAGTCCATCATGTTCCAGGTGGTAAAGCGCCGCCAGTCCAGCTTCAGGCCGTTCAGGCTCTGCTCCCCGTTATCAAACGGCGGCTCCACCTCGTCAAAGCTGTCGTAGTGGTGGCTCCAGAAGCTAGTCCACCAGGCATGGTTCAGGGCATCAATGGTATGATACTTTTCTTTCAGCCAGCTGCGGAAGCGCTCTTGGCACAGCGGGCAGTAGCATTCGCCACCCAGCTCATTGGAAATGTGCCACAAGATCAGCCGGGGTGGTCACCCACAGCGTCGATCAGGTGGTTCAGCAGCTCCTCTACCTTCTGGCGGTAGATGGGGCTGGTCAGGCAGTGGTTGTGGCGCATGCCCTGGTGGTCCCGCACACCGTTGGACTGCACGCGCAGCACTTCGGGGTATTTGCGTGCCAGCCAGTTGGGCTTTGCACCAGTGGCGTTGCCAGCTCGGTATAAATGCCCTGGTCATACAGTCGATCCATGATCTCGCGCAGCCAAGTAAAGTTATATTCCCCCTCGCGCGGCTCATATGCTGCCCAGGCAAACACACCCAGCGTAACGCTGTTCATTCCGGCCTTTTTCATCATGCGGATGTCCGCTTCAAGAATATCCGGGCGGTCCAGCCATTGATCCGGGTTATAATCGCCGCCGCACAGCATCACAGGGGCTTTGGTGATAAAGTTCATCGTGGATTCCCTTTCCTCTACACTGTAAAACATAAAACAAAAATTAGGAATCGGAAACCCGAAAGACGGAACTGGCGGTCTGCACCGAAATTCCTCATTCCTGATTTCCAATTCCTAATTATAGTAGCTTCTGCAACTATTGTGCCATGTGCAGTTGATGCAAAGGTTTAGCCCTTTGCTGCACCGGAGGTAATGCCCTCAACATAGAACTTCTGCATGATGACAAACAGGATGGAGATGGGGATAGCCACCAAAACACCGCCTGCGCAGAAACGGGAGAAGTAGCTGTTGACCAAAGCCTTTTGCAGCATGTTGTACAGGCCGATTGCCACCGTCCAGTCCGTCGAAACGCCGGAGTTCAGGATCATCTTTGCCACAACAAAGTCGGTCCACGGCGTCAGGAGGAGTTGATAATGGTGTACACCAGGATCGGGCGGGACATCGGGATGACGATCTGGAAGAAGATGCGCGCTTCCGAAGCGCCGTCCAGCTTGGCGGCCTCACGCAGTGCCACAGGCACCGTATCAAAAAAGCCCTTACAGATCAGGTAGCCCAGGCCGGAAGAGCCCGCGTATACCATGATCAGACCGGCGTAAGAGTTGGTCAGGTTCATGTACTTCAAAACAAAGTACACAGCAATCATGGCCAGAACGCCGGGGAACAGGTTGACGGTAACGGACAAGTTCTGCAGCAGCTTGCGGCCCTTGAAGCGGCAGCAGCTTATGGCGTAAGCCACCATCAACACAAAGCAGGTGGAGATCACACAGTTAAAGCATGCCACAACCAGGGTGTTCATGAACCAGCGCGGGAACTGTGCAACAGAGTCCGGCTGTGTCATAATGCTGACGTAGTTCCACATGGTAAAGCTTTCCGGCACAAAGCGGGTAAAGTTGATGCCCTTATCGGTGGAGAACGAGGTCAGCAACAGCCAGGCGATGGGTACCAGCCAGATAAAAGCCAGCAGCGCCAGCACCAGATGGCGGATGACGGAGAAGATGCCTTTTTTCACTTTGCCCTGTTGCAGCTGCTTTTGCACAGCGGCAGAGGGTACAGCAGTGGTACTCAAGAGAACGTCGCCTCCTTCTTATTGATAAAGTGGAAGCATACAACCGTAAACACGGCGCACACAATGAACACCATAATGCCCAGCACGGCAGCCATCTTGTAGTTGTAGTAATCCTGCGTCAAGCGGAACAGCCAGGTAACCAGCAGGTCAACTTCCTTTGCGTTGGACTGTGCAAGGGCCTGATTCTGGGTTACAAACACGCCCTGCGTGAGCAGGTAAATGACGTTGAAGTTGTTGACGTTCTTGACGAAATCCGTTACCAGAGAGGGACCCTGCACGCTGAGCAGGTAGGGCAGCTTGATGCGGAAGAACATCTGCACCGGGTTGGCGCCGTCAATGCGGGCGGCCTCGATCATGTCAGCGGGAATGTTCATCAGCACGCCGGTAGCGATCAGCATCTGGTACGGCACGCCGATCCAGATATTGATCATGATGATGGTGAACATGGCCCAGCCCGGCTGGGTCAGGAACGGAATGTAAGAAAGGCCCTTATCCAGCAGGCCGATGTTATGCAGGAAGTCGGTAACGCCTGCATTGGCCATCATGGTATTGAAAATACCGTTGTTGGAGAAGAAGTTGCGCACCAGCAGCAGCGTAACGAACTGCGGCACCGCAATGGTCACCATGAACAGGGTACGCCAGAACTTGGGGAACTTGGTCTTTTTGTCGTTGATGAACATTGCCATCAAAATGCCGCCAAAGAAGTTGGTAAAGGTGGCAAAGAATGCCCAAACCAACGTCCAGGTTAAAACCTTGGCAAAGGAATAACTAAACGTGGAGGTCATTCCGCCGCCGCCAAACAGGGTAAAGAAGTTGTTCAGCCCAACCCAGGTAAACAGTTCATTGGGCGGCATGTGCTGCTGGTCATAGTTGGTGAACGCAACGGCGATCAGGATGAACAGCGGCACAATGGTGAACACCACAACGCCCAGAACCGGCAGGGTGAGCAGGGTCACATAGAACTTTTTCGTTCAGGTAAACGTTTGATGTCCTGCACAAAGTTGTTGGTCTTTTTGCCAGCTTCACGGATCTTCTGCAGCTGATAGTTGGAAGATACCACCATCATGGCCGCCGCG
>ENA-OQAX01000133-OQAX01000133.1-human-gut-metagenome-genome-assembly--contig:-NODE-133-length-16362-cov-2.118325_pt1 | contig 16362 bp, 20 predicted proteins | sample MGYA00242741_ERZ504539 | MGnify/ENA primary metagenome ERZ504539 (study PRJEB26092, sample SAMD00036277) | human gut metagenome | host: Homo sapiens | study: EMG produced TPA metagenomics assembly of... | reverse complement strand
GTGGGCACCGGGCAGGTTGTAGTCTTCATTTCCAGTGAAAAGATCAATGCGTTCCGGTGCAAAGGGTGCAGAGGTTGAGGATGGTGCTTTTGGTGAGAATCTGGTTGTGGAGGGGATTGATTTTGCGAAGCTTCCGGTTGGAACCAGATTTCGCTGTGGCGAAGTTGTGCTGGAGCTGACTCAGATCGGAAAGGAGTGCCACAATGGCTGTGCTATTTTTCAGAAGATGGGTGAGTGCATCATGCCCCGGGAAGGTGTGTTTACAAGAGTGCTGAAAGGTGGAAAAGTATCTGTGGGAGATGAGATGACTGTGGATAAGGGATGATTTTGATACTCATGCCCATTATGATGATGAGGCTTTTGACGAAGATCGTTTTGCCATGCTGGATAGTATGCAGGAGAATGGGATCGGGCATATTGTGGATGTGTGTGCTTCTGTGGGACATTTTGACAGAGTTTATGACCTGGTGGAGAAATATCCTTCCGTTTACGGCGCGTGGGTGTGCATCCGGATGATGCGGATAAGGTGGATGTAGCTGTTCTGGATGAGATCCGTAGATATTGCGACATGGAAAAAACTGTGGCAGTGGGTGAGATCGGCTTGGATTATTACTGGCATAAGGAAAAAGAGGAGCATCTTCTTCAGCAGAAGGTTTTCCGCCAGCAGATGGACATTGCCCGCGAGAAAAAGCTTCCGTTTATGATTCATAGCCGCGATGCCGCGGAGGATACGTTGAATATTGTGAAAAGAATATATGAAGGACGGAATGTATGGTGGAATTATTCATTGTTTTTTCATATAGTAAAAGAAATTGCAAGAGAGTATCTGAACATGGGACTTTATCTGGGAATAGGCGGAGTAATCACATTTAAAAATTCCCGGAAGCTGAAAGAAGTGGTGGAGTATGCACCACTGAATCAGATTCTGCTGGAAACCGACTGCCCGTATATGGCTCCTGTGCCGAACCGTGGAAAACGAAACAGCTCGCTGTATCTGCCGGAGGTTGTGAAGACGATCGCGGAGTTGAAAGGTGTCAGCTGCGAGGAGGTTGTGGCTGTGACGGAGAGTAATGCGTTGCGGGTGTTTGGGTTGGTTTGAGAGTACTATGCTATTTGACGCCTTGTATTTTTATTTCTACGATTGTTATAATCAAATTATCAAAAAGAAGTGGAAGAAGGTGCCTATATGCAGAAAAGAATAAGGAATATATTGAAAGAATTCGAACAATGTATGAGAAATGTGTTCAAAGAAGATTTTTGCAAAAATTCTTGTATATGGTTCCTACGCCAGAGGAGACTACAACGAAAACTCAGATGTTGATGTTATGATACTTGTCAATACTCCGTTGGAAAAAAATTAATTTCTTATTTATGATCAGGTTTTCAGACTGTGCTTTTGATTTTTATGATGAAATATGGAGTAGATATTTCTCCGGTTATAAAAAAATGTAGAACATTTTTAATTATTGGAAAGATGATCTGCCGTATTATCATAATGTATTAAAGGAAGGGGTGGCTGTTTAGTGGATAATGAAAAAACGACAGGCCCTTTCAGAGTATGAGGCGGCTTGTTTTATTAAGAATGAAATAGAGAAATATTTGAAGGAAAATAAAGACTTAAAAATGTAGGAATTGAAAATACACAAAGAGACTTCTCAAAAGATAAAAGATATTTTATAATTAGTAAAATAAAATGTGAATTTATTACTTTTCAAGGTTTGAAATATCATACGATAAGCGCAGATGAGGCGCTTCATTTTTAAATTTGAGGTTTGAGAATGATGTAAAAACGTATGGTATTCAAACGAGATATTTACAGATACAAGTGGAAAATACGTTTGAGAATGATGTAAAAATGTATGGTATTCAAACAAACATCCGAGGATTTGATGCATCCGATGTGTTTGAGAATGATGTAAAAACGTAAGGTATTTAAACAGAAAATTTCATCAGCCGCTGTGCTTGCAGAGTTTGAGAACGATGTAAAAACATATAATATAAAAAAGGTAAGATGAGGATGAAGAATAAAAAAAAAATATCTGGAAGCATTTTGTAAGTATAGGACTTGTTATTGCACTTGCTCTTGTTTGCAATATTACAGAATATACAATAGCATTTGCCGAACCGACAACAGCTAAGGTTTCTTATAAAATTGAGAAAAAGCAACAAATTAAACGCTGCAAGAAATTGACGGCACAATATTTTTATGAATTACCCCAGATAAAAGGAAACAGTTCTGCAATAAAAAAATAAACAAATCCTTAGCAGCGGATTATAAAGCATCTCTACAATACAGAAACAATTTATTTGAGTATTATGAGCTTTTAAAAAAATCATCTTATAAAAAAAATTTATTACATTAATAAATGCAATGTAACGTATAATCAGAATGGTTATATAAGCTTTAGGTTTGTTTCCAAATGGTATGCAGGGGGAGTTGGAGAAAATAGGGAGTATGGCTTAACATATCGTCTTAAAGACGGAAAGAAGTTGGCAGTTCAAGATGTTGCATCTGGGAAGAAAAGTAATGTAAAGAAAAATATAGCAACCGCATATTCGAAAAAATTTTTCCGGTCAGGGGTATTCTTATGTTATGAAAATGAAGTATTCAGATTTTCAGTTTTATATTAAACCTGGAAAAAAGTCTTTGTATGTTTTGACCCATATGGAGCATTAGGAGCACACGGAAAAGTTTGTGGTTGAAATAAAGGGTAGATTGTGAGAGTATACTATATATCTGCTTTTTTCGCTGTCCGCTTGTTGAGTTCTTAACAGGCCGGACGTTTTTTTACATCAATTTTCCTTTTCCTGTGTTTTCCCAGCAATCATCTTATGCCCGGAATAAATAGACATAATCATGCAGATCAAAGAAGCGCATGCAAAATACCTGTGTGCGGTTTTCATGCTTTTGCAGCCGGTGTAAAAGGCTGCGATCATGGTGATAAGGGCGCCCAGTGACCAGTATTTGTGAGATTTCATTTTGGTATCCTCCGTAAGATTTATTTTTTTACAGGTTTTTCAACACTTCAACAAGGCGGGAATTGTCCTCCGGCATCATGATGCAGAACCGTACAAATTCTCCATCCAGGCACTGGAAGGAGGAACAGTCACGGATTATCAGGCCCTGGCGGATGCAGGCTTCAAAAACATCATAAGAGGTAAGGCCTGGTTTCAGGATCTTAAGAAGAATGAAGTTTGCATAGGCGGGATAGACCTTATAAGTTGGAACGGACTTCAGTTCTTTGATCATTCTTGTGCGCTCAGAAAGGATCAATTCACGGGTCTGGCGGATATAGTCTTCATCCTGGAGCATGATCTCGCCGGCAAAGGCGCCCATGCTGTTAAGAGACCATGGAGTTTGTTTCTCCCGCATTTTGGAAAGGAAATCCATGTTTCCGGTGATGCCGTAACCCAGACGCATTCCCGGGGCTGCGAAAAATTTTTGATACGCCTCGGAGAACCATAAGGTTGGTGAATTCCCGGGTCAGAGGAACGGCAGTGATGGCATTGATATCCGGAGCAAACTCCACATAAGTTTCATCGATCATCACGAAAGATATTTTTTTTTCGCACAGAAACTGATCAGCTGGCGGAGATCCTGCTGCGAGATGGCAGAGGAGGTGGGATTGTTAGGGTTGCAGAGAATGAGAAAATCGTATCCCTGTTCCAGCTTTTTGCAAAGATCGGGAATGTCCGGCTCGAAGTCTTTGCTTTCCTGAAGGTGGTAATATTCTTGGGTGCTTCCGGAAAAAGAAAGCTCTCTGGAGTATTCGGAATAGGTAGGTCCCAGGATCAGGGTGTGCTTTGGAGCTTTTTCCTGAATGAGGAGGGAGATCAGTTCGCTGGAGCCGTTTCCGGGAAGAATAAAATCTGCCGGAATATTGCAATATTCGGAAATAGTATTGCGAAGGGTCGTGTATTCTCTGTCCGGATAGGAGGAAAAAAATGTCAACATGTGCGGCAATGGCGGCACTGGCTTTGGGCGAGAGCCCAGTGGATTAACATTGGCGCCGAATTTGACAATGTCTTCTTTTTTTAATCCGTAATAGCTGCAGATCTTTTCTATATCACTTCCGTGAAAAACGGGTTTCGTGTCCATTTTGTCACCTCGTATTTTTATTTTTTCTACAAAAAATTTATATCCAGTATACATCAGAATCCATGGCATTTCCAGAAATTATAGCATAGAGACGGAAAGTTTTTTCGCTGGCGTGTTTTGTGTACGGATTTTACAGCAGATATGGAAATGCGGATGGCTGTCTGATAAAATAGAGCTATAAGCAGGAAGCAAGTGCAGACTGCAGACATCTGCCTGTAGCGATGCAATAATTTGTTGGAGAGCTATAATCTGGGACGGAAATAAGAAAAAGAGGATAAGATATCATGAAAACAGAAGATAAAAAGATTGCAGTGATCGGAATCGGCGGTGTTGGTGGCTATGTTGCGGGAATGTTGGCGAAGGCCTATCCTCATGTGACAATGGTGGCCCGTGGAGCCAGGAGGGGAGAGCATCCGTGAGAACGGCTGGTGCTGCACAGTGATTATAAGGGAGAGATCGTTGCGAAGCCGGAGCGTGTGAGTTCCAGTCCGGGAAATGGGACAGCAGGATTATATTTTTATCTGTGTAAAAAATTACTCTCTGGAGGATGTATGTGAAAATATCCGGGATATGGTCACAGATGATACGGTGATCATTCCGGTGATGAACGGGGGTGGATCCGGGGGAAAAGATCCGCAGCCTGATCGGAAGGGGAACGGTTGTGGATTCTCTGATCTATACGGTAGCTTTTGCAAACGCGGATTTTTCTATTTCCCAGCAGGATACTTTTACCTGGCTGTGCATCGGGATCAAAAACGCAGATCAGGGGCAGCAGGAGAAAGTGACCCAGGTAGCCGAGATCCTGAAGGGCGCAGATATTGATTATAAGGATGACGGGGATATTGAGGTGGAGATCTGGAGAAAGTATATCCTGAACTGTGCGTTTAACGTGATGACGGCTTTTTATGATAATACCATCGGGGAGCTTCGCAGGGATCCGGTGAAGGCGCAGCAGTACGAAACTCTTGTGTGGGAGGCTGCCAGTGTAGGCCGTGCAAAGGGTGTGGCACTGACAGATGAACACATACAGGAGGTGATTCACAAGTTCCGTCATGTTCATGCAGATAACGCCACCAGTTCCCTTCAGAGAGATTTTCAGATCTGCAAAAAGCAGACGGAGCTGGAAACTTTCAGTGGTTATATCGTGCAGGAGGCGAAACGTCTGGGTGTTTCCATTCCTCTTTCTGAAGAGATGTATCAGGGGCTGAAGGCTAAGGCTGAGAAATTCTGATAAAAAAGACGGGAGCTGCTTTTCACACTGCTATTGACAAAATTTCTCAACTTTGTTACAATGACGAAAATCAATTCCGTGAGGGAGTAATTCGCGTGTAAACGTGGTTTGTCAACATACTGGTGCATGCACCTGGCAAATCTTAAAGAATGAGACTCATGTATATTTTATTTCTGTTATGGAGATAAAGTATGCGTGGGTCTTTTTTTATGGCTCCGGACCGGACACATATGCAAAGGAGAAGAAAGATGCTGCTATTTATGAAAGTGCTTTTTACCCAGTTCATTGCGGAAATGGGCGACAAAACACAGCTGATGCTGGTGGCAATGACTTCCAAGTTCAAGCTGAAGGATATCCTGCTTGGAACCGGTGTTGCGATCCTGGTGCTGAACGGACTGGCGGTTCTTGCCGGAGCTTGTCAGTACGGTAGTTCCTACGTGGCTGATCCGTCTGATTGCCGGTGCGGCGTTCCTGTTTTTTGCGGCAACAACGCTTAAGGGAGACGTGATGAGGAAGAGAATGTAAAGGACCGGAAAATTAAGTTTGCGCCGTTGTCTGTATTCTGTACATTTTTTGTTGCGGAGCTTGGTGATAAGACACAGCTTACTGCCATTACATTTGGAGCAAACGAAGGTTTAAGTGCAGCAGTTGTTGTATGGCTGGCCTGTTCATTGGGACTTTTTGCGGCAGATGTAATCGGCCTTCTGATCGGTTATCTTCTGAAAAGCAAAGCACCGGAGGGAATTCTCAATACAGTTGCGTTTTTTTATTTTTTCCATTTTTGGAATTCTGACACTGAGACAGGGATTCGGGCTTCTGATTGGAGCGGAATCTGCTATGATTCTTCCGCTGACAGTTGTGGTTACAGTAGCATTTGTGATCGTCTGTCTTGTGCTTTATAAGCAGTCAAAAAAATCTAAAGCATAAAAATAAAAATCTATTTACGGATGTTTTCCCGGTACTGTGTAGGTGTGGTTCCGGTGAGGAGCCGGAAATGCCGGGTGAAGTAGGAGGGGCTTGCGAAACCGCAGTTTAACGCAATGTCCGTCACTGGTGTGTCTGTGAGAGTAAGCTGTCTGGCGGCCATAAGAAGACGTCTCTGGCGTACATATGCCATAGGTGTGGTGCTCAGATATCTTTGAAAAATACGCTGGCATTCTCTGGCACAGATGCTGGCAACTGCCGCAATATCTTTTACGGAGATATTTTTTTCCAGATTCTGATCGATCCATGCCAGCATTTGCTTCAGGCGTAGTTCCTGGATTTCGGGAAGCTGTGGGGCAGAAAGGCCGCGGTTCTTTTCCAGAATGATCAGAAGTATTTCGGAGAGGGCGTTGCGTACCTGAAATTCATAGCCGGGCAATTCATCGGCGCAGGCAGAAAAGGCGTTGTCAAATGCCTGAAAAAAATGTTATTCACAAGAATCCGGCGACGATATCTCCCCGGGATTTTTATGAAAGCGGCGCTTTTTCCATAAGGGGACGGATATAGCGGATATCAAAAACACTGCCCGGGGCGCCGCTTATGATCGATGGATCAAACACAAAAGAACGGTACAGGCACGGGGAAGGGACAAGACCGATAAAAGAATGAAGAATGCCAGTATTGATAAAACAGCCTTCCCTGCATGGACATCGTAAAAAGTATCACCGATCCCGATTCTGACGCTGCCTTCCATCAGCATAAAAATCTCCAGTTCATTATGCCAGTGTGCGGGAATATTTCCGGTAATGAATTTATGGATATCGCCTCTGTTTGCAACCAGAATCGAAGAGATATCTTTCCTGTTCCGGGAATTCCTGTTGGTGGATATCGGTTTCCACCCAGTTTGCATTACGTATCATAAAAAATCTCCCTGTCGTTTTTGTTATAGTATACACCGCTATTTTTACAGCAGCAACTGTGTGTCGGATTGTATAATAAAAGAAAATACTGATGTCTGTTTTACAGACGGTGATTAAGAAGGATGTCAGTTGCCATATGGATCAGGGAGGAAAGTTATTATGGATCTGAAAAAGAAAAGTCAAACGATGGACATGACGAAGGGAAGTTCGACCTCGCTTTTGCTGCGTTTTGCCATGCCGCTTTTTCTTGGAAATCTGCTTCAGCAGTTTTATAATCTTGTAGATACCTCGATTGCGGGAAATCTGCTGGGGGATGGAGCGCTTGCACAGATTGGTGCTACTGCGGCGTTATATAGTCTGATCACGAATTTTGCGTTTGGAATGAATAATGGACTGGCTCTTGGAGTGAGCCGGAACTTCGGAGCAGGAGACCAGCAGGGAGTGAAGAAGTCGGTGTGCTGGATGACGTGTTTGTCCTGCTTTTGCTCAGTTGTGCTGACTGTCGCTTTTTTGATATTTCGAAAAGGACTGCTTCAGGTGATGCAGATCCCGGATGATGTGATGGACGGAGCTTTGCGCTATCTGACGATCATTCTGGCGGGAATTCCGCTGACTATGCTGTATAATCTGGAGGCGAGTCTTTTTACAGGCTGTAGGAAACAGTGTGATGCCCCTTGTTTTTCTGCTTTTCAGCAGTGTCCTGAATGTGGGACTGGATTTCTGGTTTATGGGACCGTTGGGACTGGGAGTACAAGGTGCTGCGTCTGCGACAGTTCTGGCTCAGGGAATCAGCGCCGGGATCGGTTTGGGGTATATTGTGCGCTATTATCCGGAACTGAGATTTTCGAAAAATGAATTCAAAGTGAAGAAGAATTTTGTAATAGAGATGTTTTTCTCCGGTTTAAGTATGGGGATGATGAATGCTATTTATTGTATTGGCAGTGTGATCCTTCAGAGCAGTATCAATGCACTTGGAAGTGTTTATATTGCGGCGCAGGTTGGAGGCAGGAGGCTTGCGGAACTGTTTTATATTCCAGGACTGCACTTGGAACCAGCACGGCGATCTATGCCAGCCAGAACTATGGGGCGGGCCTGGGAAAAAGAATCCGCAGAGGCTGTCGGACAGCAATTCTTCTGTATGGGATCTGGTGGATCATTGCACTTATGTTTACTTTTACCCTGGCACCGGCAGCGATCCGGCTTCTTACCGGAAGCAGCAACCCGGAGGTGATCTCTAACGGACTGCTTTATCTTCGGGTCAGCATCCCCATGATCCCGCCAATGGCAGTGCTGGTAATCTTACGAAACGCACTGCAGGGAATGCAGCACTTGAAAGCACCTTTGATATGCAGTACGTTGGAACTGATCGGTAAAGTTATCTTTGCCATCTGGCTCGTCCCGGTCTGGGGCTATATCGCCGTATGCATCTGTGAACCTGTGACGTGGGTGATCTGCTGTGCGTTTATTGTCGGGGCTGCGGTGGTTTTCCGGAAGGAGTTTCAGACAGCAGAGTGACAGGGTACATACCTTTCAGATCTTTTGCATACACTGTAAAAAAGCGTCTTCGGGGGCTTGGCAGTGAAAGATTATATTGAGGAACGTGCAGTTGAGATCGCAGGATATATTGTGGAAACAAAGGCGACGGTGAGGCAGGCGGCGAAGAAGTTCGGGATCAGTAAGAGTACGGTACATAAGGATTGCGTGGAACGGCTGAAAGTGATCAACCCGGCACTGGCCGTTGAGGTGAGGAAAGTTCTTGATGTGAACAAGCGGGAACGACATATCCGGGGTGGGCTTGCTACACGGGAAAAATATCTGCATGCACATATGCGGTGAAGTTTTTGACCGGGGGAATGTTGGTCATAAAGTACCTGTGTTTATGAACGTGAAGTAAAATGAAATGAAAATGTCCGGGCTCTTCCCTGAATTACTTCGGTTGACATACAAGGTGAGATGTGCGAAGATTTACCATATGATAAAACAGCAAAACACATTTCAGAGGAAAGAGAGGATTTTATTATGCTGAAACAGTTATCTATCTATGCAGAAAATAAAAAAGGTGTTATGCAGAACATTACCGGGATTCTGAAGAATGAGGACATCAACATTCTGGGATCAGTTACCAATGACAGTGCAGAGTACGGAATCGTGCGAATGGTAGTTTCTGATCCGGATAAGGCGAAGGAGGCACTGATCGCTGCCGGATATCTCTGTCACGTGATCGATGTGATCGGTGTGGAAGTTGAGGATAAAACCGGAAATCTGAATGATCTGCTTCTTACACTGAAGGACAGCAACGTGAGCGTGGATTATCTGTATCTCTCTTTTAATCGTGATTCCGGAAAACCGATCATGGTATTCCATACCGAGGACACCATGGAAGTAAGAGCCTGCCTGAAGTCCAGAGGATACACAGTTTTATAAAAGCAGAATTTTATCCGGACAGCAATGTTGTGCCCATCGGATCAATATTAAAAAGTTCTATATTATAAACATTAAATATTAATTTTACAAATGTATATGGTCATGCTATCATATAGCCATAATAGTTCTTAACCTGTAAACAGCCACCTCAGGATATGTGAATATCCTATATCATACAGGCCCGGAACTAAAAAAACTCATCACATAAAGTTAATAATTACACCCATGAAGGGATCTGTGGATCAGCGTACACAGATTCTTTCGAAGAAAGCTGTTACATCAGCGGAGTTTTCTGTGTCTCCAATGATGTGGCAGCTTTTTTTCTTTTGATCCTGAAAAAATTCGCAGTAATTTCACAAAAACATGATACATTATGAAGCGTGTTATAATCAGGTCTGTGAGAAATGACAGAATCATAAAAATATGGCAAATCGAAATACGAATATCTGCTTCAGCGAAAAAGCCGAAACTGTTTATTTCTGGCAGAACTCAAAATCCGACGGAAAAGAATCAGACAGAAGAGGAAAAAATGATGAGATTGATAAAAAACAAAGTGTGGGAAAAAACATCAGGCGAAAGAACAGCAGTTGGGTCTATATCCTGGCCTTTCTGTTTCCTGTGATGATATTTGCGGCAGGTTTTGCAATGAAAGGAGTTTATCCTTTTGGGGAAAATTCGGCGCTTGTTGTTGATGGTGTTCATCAGTATACAGCCTTTTATAAGGAACTTTTAAGCCAGCTGGAAAAAGGCGCAGGGTGGACGTATTCCACACATTCCATGGGTTATGATTTTTACGGCCTGTTCTGTTATTATCTCAGCAGTCCGTTCAGCCTTCTTGTGCTGCTGTTTATGAAATTCATGTATGTAAATGATGCAGTAACAGCTGTGATCCTGATCAAGGTTGGGCTTTGCAGCGTGTCCATGGCCTGGTATTCCGGGAAAAATATCCAGGCAGAGGGAGTATGGCGGTTTCTCTTGGATGCATGTATGCGTTGTCAAATTTTCTTATGGGATACTACAGTAACGTAATGTGGCTGGACTGTATCATGCTTCTTCCGGTATTGGCATACTTTATCGAGCAGCTGGTATATACCGGAAAATGGTACGGGTATTGCCTGGTGCTTGGGTGCTGTATTTTAACCAGTTATTATATGGGATTTATGTTATGTACCTTTTCGGCTCTCTATTATCTGGCAAATCTGGCTATCATAAAATCTGACCAGCGGCCGGAGAAAATATTGCATTCTCTGCTGAAATTTGCCGGGTCTTCCATTGCCAGTGCATGTCTTGCGGGAATTACTCTGATTCCTGGCATTGTGGCTGTATCCAGGACTGCAGCAGCAGAGGAAGCTGGAACAGGGCTTGCCGGTGTTTACGGAGATATCTGGAAGCAGCTGGGAGCGCTGATGGAGGATTCCCTGTCTTTTGTGAAATCCAGCGAACAGGGAGATGTGAATCTTTACTGTGGCTGTGCAGTGCTGCTTTTTGCAGGGATGTATTTTCTGAACAAAGAAATCCGTACCGTGGAAAAGATCATGACGGGAGCGTTGGTCATTTTTTACTTTGCGGGTTTTCATATCACAGCGTTAAATCTTCTGCTTCATGGAATGCATAAACCGGTGGGAATCCCCAACCGTTTTGCTTTTATCCTGATCTTTCTGCTTCTGAGGATGTCCTGCGATGCGTGGGGGAAAACAGAGAAGGTGAGTGAAAAGCGGCTGTTCGCGGGATTTGCTGCGGTGGAAATATTCTGCATGGTTGTGGGGATTAAAAGTGGAAAAGCAGGAGAGGTTCTGCTTACAGAAGGGATTCTTGCGGGAATGTTTCTTACAGTGTGGACGGGAAATTATTTTTGTGGAAAACTTTCAAGACATCCGTTTGGCTGTGTGGAAATCCGAAAAATCTGTGGAGGGGTACTGGCTGTTTTGATCCTGGCTGAGACAGGAATTCACGGAATTGTCAGCATTACAGATAACGGAACTGCAAATCGCGATATTTATGTGGAAAGTGAGCAGGAGATTGGTGGATTACTGGAGTCTGCCGGCGTGGATCAGGTGGATTACCGCACTGCGATCGTAAATCCCCTTGTGAGAAATAAGAAATACTGTATCAGCTGAACGGATGTCCATGTATTCTTCCACCAATACAGAGGAAATGTGGAATTTTGTGAAGAACATGGGGTTTGAAAATCTGGAAAATCGTTTTCAGTATGCAGGATCTACGGAAGTGATGGATATGCTTCTGGGGATACGATATCTGTTTTGCAGGAATACAAGAACCCTTCATACTGCTTATAAAAAAGATTGCAGAAAGCCAGTCATTTGACCTGTATGAAAATCCACGGGCTCTGCGATCCGGATATATGGTCAACGATTCTGTGCTGGATTATGCAATGGAAGGAACAGACCCGCTTGAAGTTCAGAACCGTCTGCTCAGTGGTATTGTAGGAAAAAGACTGTACAAAATGCAGACAGTCAATTCTGATACTGCCCTGATTGGAAACACAACTTTTAATATCCATCTGAAAAAAGGAGAACATGGATATCTTTATATTCCGGGAACAGAACCGGATACAGTGACGATTAATGGACAGGAGCAGAAGTCTGATTATTGGAATAATAATTTTCTGGATCTGGGAACTTATAATGTGGATACCATTGTGCAGGTAACTACGGGTACCGGTATGCACGAGGCTGTTCTGGGAACATACCAGGAATCTGAACTGGATTCCATTTATGAAGAACTTTTCTTCTCAGCAAATGGATCTGAAGGATGGAAAAGGCAGTATATCTGTAAAAAAAGACGGAATTCTTATGCTTAGCGTATTCTATGACCCGGATATGAAGGTTTATGTGGACGGAGAAAAAGCCGATGTAAAAAGTATTCAGGGACTTACCGGCGTGAAACTTTCACAGGGAACGCATATAATTACCATGAAATATCAAACTCCGGGATTGAAAACAGGAGCAGTTCTTTCTATATTAATGGTGGGAATACTGGGAGCGATCTGCTTTGCCCGAAAATTCAGAAACAGGTAAATAACAGACAACGATATAAAAAGAGAAATGGGGAGTGTAAAATATGAAAATTGCCATGATAAACGGACAGAATCACAAAGGTTCTACCTATCATATAGGAAAAATGCTGGCAGATAAGCTGGGCGGAGAAGTGACGGAATTCTTTCTGCCAAGAGATTTCGGACATTTTTGTGTTGGGTGCAATCAGTGTATTGTGAAAGATGAGAAACTTTGCCCATATTATAAAGAGCTGAAGCCATTGACGGAAGCTATTGACAGCGCAGACGTGATCATTCTTACAAGTCCGGTGTATGTCTACCACTGCACTGGCTCCATGAAAGCGTGGCTGGATCACTATGGCTACCGGTGGATGCTGCACAGGCCAAATCCGGATATGTTTTCCAAACAGGGAGTTTGTATTTCTACGGCAGCAGGCGCCGGAATGAAATGGACCAATAAAGATATGGCAGATAGTATGTTTTTCTGGGGAATGGGAAAGATATACAGGTACGGTACTGCCGCTCATGCGTTAAATTATAAATCGAATCTCTCCGAAAAAGATGGAAGAGATCGAGAAAGCTACAGATAAGACTGGCAGAAAAAGATCCGCAGGATTTATGGCCATGTGAAACCAGGGCTGAAAACAAAAGCTTACTTCGAGGTTATGCGTAAGCTTGTAAAGAGCGGCTGGAATGAAGTGGATGTGGCTTACTGGAAGGAACATGGCTGGACAGAAAAGGCCAGACCGTGGAAGTAAAACTTCCATTTTCGCAGGGTTGTGACATCTATGAAGAAACTGCGTTAAACCCCTGTAAAATCAAGCAAAAATTTCTTTATAAAAACACCTTGACAAGCTCTGTATTTACGGTCTATAATGAGCAAGCGTGCGAATGAAACGTTATATTTTCGCATGCCGTAATTTTGTAAATAGCAACCGCAAGGCCCCATAGAAAAATCTATGGAGAAATAAATCGGGAGGTGAAATGGAATGCCAACATTCAACCAGTTAGTAAGAAAAGGACGCCAGACATCTGTAAAGAAATCTACAGCTCCGGCTCTCCAGAAAACATTCAACTCTTTAAGAAAGAAAGCAGTTGAACAGTCTGCACCACAGAAACGTGGCGTTTGTACAGCAGTTAAGACTGCAACTCCTAAGAAGCCTAACTCAGCTCTTAGAAAAATCGCCAGAGTTCGTCTTTCCAACGGAATCGAAGTAACAAGCTACATCCCAGGAGAAGGTCACAACCTTCAGGAGCATAGCGTTGTTCTTATCCGTGGTGGAAGGGTTAAGGACTTACCTGGTACAAGATACCACATCATCAGAGGTACTCTTGATACTGCAGGTGTTGCTAACAGAAAACAGGCCCGTTCTAAATACGGCGCTAAGAGACCGAAAAAGAAATAATTCTAAAAAGGTTTCATAAGAATTTTAAGAGCTGATCCTATTGTTTGGGACAGCAGGAATTAATCAATCGAAAATTCACGGAAGACTAGAACTATGAATTTGTACGGTATTCCATATACCTGCCGGTTGCGGGTTAAATATAGGACCTTACCAGTGCGAACATGCAATAGTTATCTGCGTGAGTACCGATGATTTAATCACAATGATTAAGGAGGGAAGTAACGTGCCACGTAAAAGGACATACTCAGAAAAGAGACGTTCTGGCAGATCCAATGTACAACAATAAAGTGGTTACCAAACTTATCAATAACATCATGTTAGACGGTAAGAAAGGTGTAGCACAGAAAATTGTTTACGGTGCATTCGCCAGAATCGAAGAAAAAGCTGGTAAACCAGCACTTGAAGTTTTCGAAGAGGCTATGAACAACATCATGCCACTTCTTGAAGTAAAAGCTAGACGTATCGGTGGTGCTACTTATCAGGTTCCGATCGAGGTAAGAGCAGACAGACGTCAGGCACTGGCTCTTCGCTGGTTAACAATGTTCTCTCGTAAAAGAGGCGAGAAAACAATGGAAGAAAGACTTGCAAATGAGCTTTTAGATGCAATGAACAACACAGGTGCATCCGTTAAGAGAAAAGAAGACATGCACAAGATGGCTGAGGCAAATAAAGCATTTGCTCACTATCGCTTCTAATATAGGAGGAAAATCCATTGGCTAAAGAGGGAAGAGAATATCCATTAGAGCGTACCAGAAATATTGGTATTATGGCTCATATCGATGCGGGTAAAACAACTCTTACAGAACGTATCCTGTATTATACAGGTGTCAACTATAAGATTGGTGATACTCATGAAGGTACTGCTACCATGGACTGGATGGAACAGGAGCAGGAGAGAGGTATCACAATCACTTCTGCGGCTACAACATGTCACTGGACTCTGGAAGAGAACTGCAAACCGAAGCCAGGTGCTCTGGAACATCGTATCAACATCATTGATACCCCAGGTCACGTTGACTTCACAGTAGAAGTTGAGCGTTCTCTCGTGTACTTGACGGTGCTGTCGGCGTTTTTTCTGTGCTAAGGGTGGTGTTGAACCGCAGTCTGAAAACGTATGGCGTCAGGCCGACACTTACAATGTACCACGTATGGCATTCATCAACAAGATGGATATCCTTGGTGCAAAACTTCTACGGTGCAGTAGAGCAGATCAAGACTCGTCTTGGTAAAAAACGCAATCTGCTTACAGCTGCCAATCGGAAAAGAAGATGATTTCAAAGGAATCATTGACTTATTCGAAATGAAAGCTTACATCTACAACGATGAAAAAGGTGATGACATCTCCATCGTTGATATTCCTGAAGACATGAAGGAAGATGCTGAGCTTTATCATACAGAGCTCATTGAGAAAATCTGTGAGCTTGATGACGACTTAATGATGGAATATCTTGAAGGTGAAGAACCAACTGTTGAGAGACTGAAAGCAACATTAAGAAAAGCGACATGCGAGTGTACAGCTGTTCCGGTTTGCTGTGGTTCTGCTTACAGAAACAAAGGTGTTCAGAAACTTCTTGATGCTATCCTTGAGTATATGCCTGCTCCAACAGATATTCCTCCAATCGAGGGAACTGACCTGGACGGCAACCCGGTAGTAAGACATTCTTCTGATGAAGAACCGTTTGCAGCACTTGCATTCAAGATTATGACAGACCCATTTGTTGGTAAACTGGCATATTTCCGTGTATACTCCGGTACAATGAATTCTGGTTCTTATGTACTTAATGCTACTAAGGACAAGAAAGAACGTGTTGGACGTATTCTTCAGATGCATGCTAACAAACGTATGGAACTTGATAAAGTATATTCCGGTGATATCGCTGCAGCTATCGGATTCAAATTCACAACAACTGGTGATACAATCTGTGACGAGCAGCATCCGGTAATCCTGGAGTCCATGGAATTCCCAGAACCAGTTATCGAGCTGGCTATCGAGCCTAAGACTAAAGCTGGACAGGGTAAACTTGGTGAAGCTCTTGCAAAACTTGCAGAGGAAGACCCGACATTCCGTGCACATACAGATCAGGAAACTGGACAGACTATTATCGCTGGTATGGGTGAGCTTCATCTGGATATCATCGTTGACCGTCTCCTTCGTGAATTTAAGGTTGAGGCTAACGTAGGTGCTCCTCAGGTTGCTTACAAAGAGACAATCACCAAAGCTGTTGATGTAGACAGTAAGTATGCAAAACAGTCTGGTGGTCGTGGACAGTATGGTCACTGTAAAGTTAAATTCGAGCCTATGGATGCCAACGGAGAAGAACTGTACAAGTTCGAATCCACAG
>ENA-OQAX01000132-OQAX01000132.1-human-gut-metagenome-genome-assembly--contig:-NODE-132-length-16369-cov-1.842199_pt1 | contig 16369 bp, 24 predicted proteins | sample MGYA00242741_ERZ504539 | MGnify/ENA primary metagenome ERZ504539 (study PRJEB26092, sample SAMD00036277) | human gut metagenome | host: Homo sapiens | study: EMG produced TPA metagenomics assembly of... | reverse complement strand
CACAGAAGGCGCATCCATCACTTCACCCAGTCCCAGAATCCTCGGATGTTCCAGATATCCTTTCATTTTTCCTGCTGTAAGAATACACCCGTTATCATCCACATGAGTCGCCGGAACACAGGAAGGCATCATCACATATACATTCGCCGGTGCATCTTCTGTCTGATCCAGGATATAATCAATTCCATCCGTACCGGATACATTTGCAGACTCATGAGGATCTACAATAAATGTTGTAGTTCCACACTGTGCAGCCTGCCGGACCAGCTCACCCGGCGTCACCAGAGTAGATTCCAGATGCAGATGACTGTCGATAAATCCCGGACAGATTACTTTTCCTTCCAGATCAATCTCTATCTCTCCTTCGTATGTACCGACTCCGATCACAATTCCATCTGCAACAGCCACATCACCATCAATAAATTCTCCTGTACCAGAGCTGAACACACGCCCATTTTTAAACACCAGCTCAGCCTTCTCAATACCTCTTGCCATCTGCGAATACCTGCGATACATCTCAAGTTCCATAAAAAAACCTCCCTTCACTCCCTTGAAAGCCCTCCTGCGCCACACATTCATTATTACAGTAAAGCTTCCAATATATTATCATATTTGCTTGTTTTTTCAGACTTTTTATTGTACCAATCATTTTTTCTATATATTTCATTATATATTATCATCTGTCTTTTTAATTTGCAACCTGTTTTTTCTTTACCAAAGCAACTTTCCATCAACTTTTAACGGCTTTACAAAAAGGCTGCCGGATATCTCCTGCAGCCTTTTCATATCACTTACATCTCTATATTTACATCATATAATCTTTGATCACATCATGATCTCTGAGTACTTTCTCGATCACAGTTCCCTTAACAGCTTTCAAAAGCGGTTTCTTCAGCATATCCAGTGGTCCCGGAAGTCGATCTCCAGTGGAGATTTTCCATCCATCAGCTTCACACTGCTATCCAGTAATTCTCTGATATCATAAACACTGCCCCATACTTCCGGCACACCTCTGTCAACACCAAGAAGTCCATATACAGCCTCCATAGCAGTTCTTACGGAATATTCAGTAGTAAATACAGTATCTCTTGGTGTATCGGCAAACTGTCCGAGGAATGCGAAGTTTACACAGCCATCCGGAATAACATCAGGTCTGTCACCCTTTGTTCTCGGCATAAAGAATGCTGTAATATAAGGCATCATGGTCGGTACACAAACTGCACTGTTCTCAGCCATGTCTTCAATCTGGTCAACCGGAACACCAAGATGATAGAGCCACTCTTCTGTGATTTCCTTACCTGTACACTCCTTCATAGGCTTCTTGATATAATCACCAGGTACATCTGTAAACAGACCATATACCCATACACAAACCTTGTCTTTGTCCTGATCCTTGAACTGTCCCTGTCTGTTGATCGTCCAGCTTAATAACCAGCTGGAATCCTGACAGCTTACAATACCGCCTGTAACAACCTTGCCTGTTCTCGGATCACGTTTGCAGATATCTGTAATATAAGGAATGATCTTATCATCCAGAGTAGTCACTGTTGCTGACTCCCAGTTTGTCTTAGCAATATCAGAACAGAATTTCTCAGGATGTCCAAAGGACGGATCCTGTTTTGCAATATTTTTCCAGAGGCTCCAGCATCCGCTTGTACGAACTTCTGCGTCTCCATTCGGTGCATGGTTTTGATCGCCGTAGATGGTTCCCTCTGTACAACTTCCGTTTGTCACAAATACAAGGTCGTTCTCAGTAAGAACGATTCCTTTTTCCACACCATTTACCTTGCACTCGATTGCTTTTGCGATTTTCTTATTTCCTTCAAACTCAAAGAGTACATTTGTAACCTCTGTATTGAACTGGAATTCAACGCCTGCTTCTTCCAGATATTTCTGCATTGGCAGGATCAGAGATTCGTACTGATTATATTTGTGAATTTCAGGGCACTGAATCCGGAAGTCCGGAAATGTGATGGATAAATCTCTGGAAGTACAGTTTCATTTCCAGTGCACTGTGCCAGTTCTCAATGCGAACATGGTTCTCCAGTATAACCAGAATGTGGAATCAAATACTTCATCGTCAAATACATCTTCAATTGTCTTGTCATAAAGATCTTCATCCTTTGTCATGAACAACTTCATAATCTCCATGCAGCCCTTCTGACTCAGATTAAATTTACCGTCTGTATGAGCATCCTTGCCTCTCTCCTTTGTTGCACGGCAGAGAGAATAGTTCGGGTCTTCCTTATTCAGCCAGTAATATTCGTCAAGTACAGATACACCAGGTGTCTCAATGGATGGAATACTTCTGAAAAGATCCCATAAGCATTCAAAATGGTTTTCCATCTCACGTCCGCCACGCATCACATATCCACGGCTCGGATCAAAGATACCGTCACATGCTCCGCCTGCAATATCCATTGCTTCCAGAATGTGGATATTCTTTCCGGGCATCTGTCCGTCACGTACAAGGAAACAGGCTGCTGCAAGAGAAGCCAGTCCGCTTCCTATGATATAAGCATGTTTATCATCTACGCCTTCCGGCTTTCTTGGACGTGCAAATGCTTCATAGTTACCGTTTGTATAATAAATTCCCTTACTGTTTTTCTCATATTTTCCACGTTCTGTATTGCGATATTCACTTGTATTATGAAGTGCGTCATATCTTCTTTTTTCTTTTGTCTCAGCTGTTTTTATACTTCTTTCCTGCTGCCACTGCTGCCACGCCTGCTCCAACTGCCAATGCGGATATAAGTCCTAAACCTTTATTTTTACTCATAATACACATCCACCTTTCTTGAATTCTTCTTTAGAAGTTCTTTCAGATTCGTTATCTTAAATGCTTTTTTACTCTCTGCTTTACCCATTTCCCCGGAAACTCTTTTCTGCCTGCCCGGAAATCTCTTGATCTCCCGGCAAGACGTCTTCATGACTTTTACATTCTTATCTGTATGTTTCCCATATCATAATCATTTCATCCGTCTGAATGATTTGTTTGTTGCTATGGCTGTATATTAACAGTTAAAATATGATTCTGCAATTTACAAAAGCCGCCGAATGATAAGTTTTTTTATCACCCTGCGGCTTTTGTAAAGAATTTTTATATGATTATTTTCTATATTATTTTTCTGAAAGTTATGAATGGATGTAGTCACTGTATCGTGAAGCGTCAGATCCATCATTCTTACCAGATCTTCAATATTTTCTTTCATTCCTTCCCTGATCCACTCAAGCATGATTCCCACAAAACCATATTTATAGAAGTCTGCAATAAAATTTTCTTATCCTCTTCTGTGATATTCAGACCCTTGCTTTTTTCTTCCACCACACCCACGATCAGATCATAGGTTAATTTAAAAAGATAATTTTCTATCCGCTCCCTGTCCACATTTCTGTAAACATTCATAATAAACGGTTTGTTTTCCAGCACTGCCTCAAAATATCTGGGTCAGCCCTTCTGTCCAGGATTCAGGAGTCTTTTTTGCCCTGAAGGGCTTTTTGTCCCATCTTCCACACAGGACCATTCAACCAGATCATAAATATCCTTGAAATGATAATAAAAAGCCATGCGGCTTATTCCACAGTCTGTGGTAATATCTGTTATCGTGATCTTGTCCAGAGGTTTCTTCAGAAGAAGCCGTTTCAGGGATTCTTCCAGAGCTGCTTTTGTGGTATTTGGCATATAACTCCTCCTGTCTGCTTGCTGTGATTATTTCCAGTCGTAGTTTCTCAGGTGTCCTTCCAGATTCATGTGGTCAAAATTTATTCTGGCGCAGTGCCTCGTACAGAACAATTGCTACAGAATTGCTCAGGTTCAGAGAACGGATATCTCCGATCATAGGGATTCTTACACAGGTTTCCTGATTATTGACCAGAATGTCCTCCGGGATTCCTGCGCTCTCTTTTCCAAACATAATGTAGCAGTCTTCTTCATAATGAACATCAGTATAAGTCTGAGGTGCTTTTGTTGTTGCATAGTAAATTTTTGCCCCGGGATTCTTCTCCAGAAAGTCCTCAAAGTCCAGATATGTAGTTACATCCAGATCTTTCCAGTAATCCATTCCTGCTCTCTTTAAGGCTTTCTCACTTAAGGAAAATCCCAGAGGCTCGATAAGATGGAGTCTGGTTCCTGTTGCCACACAGGTACGGCCGATATTTCCTGTGTTTGCAGGAATCTCCGGCTCATGAAGTACAATATTTAATTTTGCCATTTTGTTTTATTCCTCTTGTTATTAATCGTCTGTCTTTTCTTAGAAAATTGTCTCTTAAGTTTCCTGCAGTTACTCTTTGAGAAGTTGCTGCAGTTCATCCTCTGTCGGACGTTCCAGATATCGGGCACTGCCGCCACTGTAGAGAAGCCGGTCATTGCCGCTGTTTGTCTGACCGATAACCTCTGCCATAAATCCCTCATTGCGAAGTCTCTGTACCAGCGCTTCACCTCCACGGATTCCAATCAATACTGCTCCATCTGCCTGAAGCTATATGGATTCAGGTCAAAAATCTCGCACACTTCTATGGTCTCCTGACGAATCGGTACCTTACGGAAGTCTGCTTCCAGTCCTACTTCTGAAGCTTCTGCCATCTTCCAGAGCGCACTTAAAAAACCCGCCCTCGCCCATAGCATATAATGCGCTGGCATCTGCCTCCTGCGCAATTTTCCAGACAATCTGCCGGCTCCATAAGCATCCCAAAGTGAAACGCAATTCTGAATAAACCGGCAGAGAATCTCTCTGCCAGTTTGTCCTTTTTTATTTTTTGCTATTACAGAGGTTCCTTTCAAAGCCACCGGGCATGCCACTACCAGTTCATCTCCCGGTTTCAGGCATCCGGTTATTTCTGCCCTCAGAGCCTCCATTGCCGCCTGTCCCAGTCTCATTCTTTTCCTCCGAAAATTTATTATACGATCAGAGACAGAACTGTCGGCACTACCATTGCCAGTACCAGAATGATTGCAATAATTGCTGTGATCACTTTACGGTTCTTTGGATTAAACATTCCCATTTCTCTTCACCTCTTTAATCTCTGTTCAGGTTCTCAAACACATCTTTCGTCACATCTGTCACATGAGCGTTGTTAGTCAGCGGATCACGGTCTGCATAGTTAAACAGCAGCACTGTTCCATCTGCAAATACTTCCACATGTGCATTCTTTGCCACTTTTTTTCCCGTTTCTGAGTCCCATATCTGTCTCTCAAAAGGCTTCTGATCTCTGGCAAGCCGGGACGGCTTTTCAGGTTTTCTCTCAGATAGAGATCATATACCATCTAGGTCTTTTACCTGATCCATGGAAATCTCCGGCACATCCTCAAGAAATTCCAGCAGGATCTCATATCTTCGCATTCTTGTATGAGAAACATCACCATAGCCCTTTTCCATGTAAAAGCTGCCCAGTCTCTCATAAATCGAGAAAGCATCCTGGAAAAAGTTTTCCAGATATTCAAGTGTATTCTGGAATTGTCCACTATTATAATACACTTCCACCATATTTTCCACAGTTTTCAGCTTCAAACGTGGTCATAATCCAGCCACTTCGTGGAAAGTACCTCATAAGGCTCCTGTGTTTTGTATACAATACCATATTCCCTGCACATCTCCATCATATGGGAACCCTTTAACACCTTCAAAAAGCCCAGCTGAAGCTGCTGTGGTTTCAGTGCATAAACATCATTAAAGGAATGCCGGAAGCTGTCGTAATCTTCATAGGGAAGTCCTGCAATCAGATCCAGATGCTGATGGATATTTCCAAAGCTATGGATTCTGTCAACAATTCCTTTCAATTTTTCAAAATCCATAGTTCTGTGAATTGCCTTAATCGTGTCCGGATTTGTTGACTGTACTCCGATCTCCAGCTGAATCAGACCTGGGCGCATGGTGGACATTTCCTGCAGTTCCTCTTCTCTTAACAAATCTGCCGAAATCTCGAAATGAAAGTTTGTCACACCGTTATCGTGTTCATTAATATACTTCCAGATTGCCATTGCATGATCGTGTTTACAGTTAAAGGTACGGTCTACAAACTTTACCTGCGGAACCTTATTATCTATAAAAAACTGCAGCTCTTTCTTTACGGTCTCTGTATCTCTGAAACGCAGTTTCTTATCAATGGAAGAAAGACAGTAACTGCAGGAGAACGGACATCCTCTGCTGCTTTCATAATAAATGATCCTGTTCTTAAACTCAGACAGATCTTTGTAAATGAACGGAATACTGCTTAAGTCCATAATCTGGCGCCATCCATTATGTATGATCTGATCTCCGTCTCTGTAACAGATTCCTGTCATATTCTTTCAGATCCTGCGGATTTTTTTCCACATAATATCCGGCAAGTTCTTTAAATGTTTCTTCACCTTCCCCGACCATAACACCTTTAAATTCTGAGTTTTCTGTCAGGAATTTCTCCGCATCATAAGAACTTCCGGACCGCCGGCCCAGAAGTCGCGCCCGGAAGAATCTTTATCAGATCTGCCATCAGTTCTTTTACAAAAGAAAGGTTCCAGATATAACAGGACACGCATACCACATCAGGATGCTCCAGATAAATATCACGCATGATATCATCTTTCTGCTGGTTGATGGTATATTCCTTTAATACAATATGATCTGCGTAATCAGATGCATATGCCTGCAGATCATAAACAGCAAGATTAGAATGAATATATTTTGCATTGCATGCCACTAATAAAATCTTCATAAATCTTTAGCCTTCCAATGCACTCTTCAGCTCTTCTTTGGAAGTAAGACCTACGAAGCGTTTCACTTCCGCACCGTCTTTAAACAGGATCAGTGTCGGAATGCTGACTACACGAAACTGCTGTGCAAGTGCCATATTCTGATCTACGTCTACTTTTCCTACTGCGTATCCCTCTTCTGCCAGTTCTTCTACAACCGGACCCTGACGCATACATGGTCCACACCATGTTGCCCAGAAATCTATAAGAACCGGTTTCTCAGATTTTAATACTTCTGTTTCAAAATTTGCTGTTGTAATCTCTTTTGCCATGATTTATATCTCCTTTGCTTATTCTTTATAAAAATTTGCAATGTAAGTTCTCTGGTTTTATAATATCAACACTATAACCCTGTTAAAATTTTCAGTTTTTATTTTTAGATTTTTATTTTAAAGATCTTACATACTTCCCTGCATTAATACCTGCCTGTGCTCCCTCATATACAGCTTTCGCCACCTGAAGAAGTCCGCCTGTACAGTCACCTGCCGCATAGAGTCCCGGGATGGTTGTTTCCATATTTTTCGTTAACTTTAATGTTTCCTTTTTCAGTAAGTTCAGCTCCCATCTGGCGGGCAATCTCAGTACTGCCTGCAGTTCCCATTGCAATAAATACACCCTCTGCAGGACAGAAATCATTTGCCTGCTGACCTGCTTCTGCCTTTATTTCCTCTGCCTGCACATCAGGTTCAAGACGGATTCCGGATACCAGATCATCGCCCTCTACAGACTGGATCTTCATTGTGTTTACATTGACATTTTTCTTCAGGTGTAAATTCCGGTTCTTCACCGTTTGTATAAATGGTTACTGTAGAAGCAGTATTAGACAATTCCTTTGCTTCATGCATGGCGAAATCACCGTTTCCAAGAACTGCTACATCCTTGCCTCTGTAAAAGAAAGCATCGCAGATGCACAGTAACTGACACCTTTTCCCTCAAATTCTTTAACACCCGGGATCTTCGGTGCAGCGCGCTTACTTCCTGTTGCAAGAATCAGACTCTGAGTCTCGAATTCACCTTTCTGTAGTTTTTACCACAAAAGTATCAAACCCGCCGACTCCCAGAACCTGTGCATCCAATATTCGTACGCCCAGTGCTTTCGCCTGAGCGATTCCTGTATCATATAATTCCTGACCGGACAGCGGATGTTCCAGTCCGTAATAATTTTCTATTTTCTCTGCTTTTCCAAAGCACCGATCCCATTATTGATCACCAGGGGATCCAGATTTCCACGAACTGCATAAAGCGCAGCGGAAATTCCTGCAGGTCCGGCACCTATGATTATCACTTTTTCCAAATTCTGTCACCTGCTCTCTGTTATTGTTTTCAATATACTGTGATATATCATCGTTACTGTTCACTCTGTTCTCAGTAACTTATTATCAGCTATTGTTACTATACTACGTTTTTCTGAAAAAAATCCATGATTTTATTTGGATAATTTTGGTATAATTTGGTTAAATAAGTTTCTCGATTCAGCGACATAATAAATAAAAGCGAAGTGCTGTTCACTCATGAACCATGCATTTCGCTTTTATACATTATTTTGTATGATTTATTTATCCAACCAGAGGATATTTGTCTGTAAGTTCTTTGACGATTGCCTTTGCCTTTTCCTGGCTGCCTTCTTCTTTTAAGGTCATAGCAATTGCTTCTGCAATCTTGTCCATATCTTCCGGTTTCATGCCTCGTGAAGTAACTGCTGCTGTTCCGAGACGTACACCGCTTGTAACAAATGGAGACTGGGGATCATTTGGAATTGCATTCTTATTGCAGGTAATGTTTACTTCATCAAGAAGATTCTCCATCTGCTTGCCTGTAACGCCCAGACTTCTGAGATCTACAAGCATCAGATGATTGTCTGTGCCACCGGAAACAATATCAATTCCTCTCTTCTGAAGCCCTTTGCAAAGTGCCTGCGCATTCTCAACGATCATCTTTGCATAATCCTTAAATTCCGGCTGAAGCGCTTCTTTGAAACATACTGCCTTGGCAGCGATCACGTGCATCAGAGGACCACCCTGGATTCCCGGAAATACTGCTTTATTAAAGTTAAATTTCTTTGCATTCTCTGCGCTGCTTAAGATCAGGCCGCCTCTTGGTCCACGCAGAGTTTTGTGTGTGGTTGTAGTCACAACGTCTGCATAAGGAATCGGGCTTGGATGCTGTCCTCCTGCTACCAGACCGGCGATATGAGCCATATCTACCATCAGATAAGCCCCAACTTCATCTGCGATCTCACGGAATTTCTTAAAATCAATAACTCTGGCATAGGCACTTGCACCTGCTACGATCAGCTTTGGTTTATTCTCAATTGCGATTCTTCTGACTTCTTCATAATCAATCACGCCGTCATCATTTACTCCATAATATACTGGCTTGAAGTAGGTTCCGGACATATTTGCAGGACTTCCATGTGTCAGATGTCCACCATGATCCAGATTCATACCCATTACAGTATCTCCCGGCTGCAGCATTGCAAAAAAAGACTGCCATGTTTGCCTGTGCTCCGGAGTGCGGCTGTACATTTGCATATTCACATCCGAATAATTCTTTCGCACGTTCGATTGCAAGAGCTTCCACCTCATCCACGCAGGAACATCCGCCGTAAAATCTCTTCCCCGGATATCCTTCCGCATATTTTATTGGTAAGAGGGCTTCCCATTGCTGCCATAACTGCTTTACTTACCCAGTTCTCTGAAGCAATCAGCTCAATATGGGAATTCTGGCGTGCAAGCTCCGCCTCGATCAGATCTGCGATATCCTTGTCTGTCCTTTGCTACGTCGTCGATTGAATACATCTTCGTGCTCCTCCTTTGTTATACGCTCAGTAATTATTCCGATTATAACCAATTCTATCCATCATGTCAATCACCAAAAGACATTTGTCCGCGTACCAAAATATTTTTATGATATAAATTAGGATACCACATATTATGTTTCTCTGCTGAGCTCTGTAGCAAATAACAGATTCGATTCCATCAAAACGCTTTTTTTATCTGTTTTACCAGTGCATCCACAATCTTCCGCTTTCACAAGAAATCTCTCGGTTCCGTTGATTTCCAGACTATCATAATTAATCATCACATGCAGAATATTTCAGAGTTACTTCCGGAGCTTCTTCTGTGTTCTGTGGAATGTTACAGTCAGCACTTCTTCCTTATCTGCTGCATCTTTTGTTTCTTCGACTTCCGAATCAAGCATTATACTTTGAAGCGCCTGATACAATTCAGTAAATTTCTCTTTCTTTACAGTTTTCTTTCCGAATTTATAATCGCTGCCGTCCAGCTTCATCGTATAGGTTTTCTTTCCAATGCTCATATCCACACTGTCAAGTGTATCAATATTTACCAATGCCGGAATTTTCAGAATCAGATTAAACGGTTTCAGCTCCAGAAGACTGTTCACCGACTCTTTTGAAAGCAGATAAACAGCCTCTTCGTATCCTTTTACGCATGCATAATAATCACCATTCTCATCTGTATTTCCGATAAGGATCGTTGCTGTTGCATCTGCATCCTGCGTTTCTTTTGCTGTGTCATCGTTAACTGTATTACAAATCTACTGTAAAATATGTCTTTGTATTATCCAGTCCGGTATCTGTATTTGCTGCATCGACGCCGTTGCTGAGATCAAAAGCAGCCAGCACTCCAAACATTTCATACATATTCTCTGTGTTTACTGTTGCAGTCTCATCATACGGATTGGTAATTTCCCAGTAGTCGAAATCCATCTTATAATCTGCCGGTTCCTGTTTGATCTGAAATACTTCTTCGCCGTCCTTTACAATGGAAAATCTGCGAATGGAATAGGCAGACATTCTTGGATGTTCTACAGTTTTAAATCTGTGTTTTCTGTTTTATCATCTGTCTGATCAGCAATTTCTTCTTCCACAGCTGCATCTTCTGCTTTTGGCTCTTCTGCAGTCTCAGAGTTTTGTTCTGCTTCATCTGCCCATACAGGACAGGATATAACTGCTGTGCCTGCTGCACCGGCAGTAAACATGGCTGTCATTCCAAGAAGTAATATTTTTTAATTTTGTTTTTCATGTCTGTGTTCCTCCTGTCCATATATAATATGGTTTTATTTTATGTTACTTTTCGCAATTGAAACAGAATACTTACTCCGTTCGGTTAAAGTGCAATTTCTACCTCAGCAGGCTTATGTCCTGTCAGTTCTGCACTTCTTGTATCCGGCTGGGATACTCCTGCAAATAAACGGAAATGTTTTCCTGCGATGTAACGATTTCCATCTTCATCAACTATATTCATTGCTTTATTAGAAATTGTAAATTCTACAGTTTTCTCTTCTCCCGCTTTCAGAGATACTCTCTTAAATCCGCAGAGACTGTAGTTACGAACTGCAAGCGGAGAATCAAGGTCTTTGATATACACCTGAACAACTTCATCTGTATCTACTGTTCCATTGTTCTTAACAGTTGCTTTTAACATGATATCGGACTCTGCTGATACTTCACTGACAACCTCTGCTTCTGTTACGCAGGTATCACTGTATGTAAGTCCGTATCCAAATGGATAAAGTGCCTCTTTTTCCATATAAACGGTAAGTTCTGTTTTTCATAGAGTAATCTGTGAATTCCGGCATTCCTTCCAGGTCTTTATAGAAGGTTATCGGAAGTTTTCCTGATGGAGATTCTTTTCCGAAGAGAAGATCCGCTATTGCACGTCCGCCTCTTGCTCCCGGATACCATGCAAGAAGGATTCCATTACAGTTATCCTGCGCATAATTCAGGTCAATCGCACTTCCTGCCATCAGAACTACGATGGTAGGTTTTCCTACTGCTGTTACTTTCTCGATCAGTTCTTCCTGTACTTTCGGAAGATGAAGATCAACTTTGTCCCCGGATGCATCACTGTTTCCGGTATCTCCTTCTTCTCCCTCCAGAGTCTCATCAAGACCTACGCAGAGTATGACTACATCGCTGTTTTCCGCTGTAATTTACTGCCTCAGAAATTCTGTCCTGATCCCATGCCAGATTTTCAACTTTGTCTTTATATAAATCACATCCCTGAGAGTAAAGGATCCTTACATCGTCACCTGCTTCTTCACGGATTCCTTCAAGAACAGTAATATATTCTGAAGATGTTCCATGATAATTTCCAATAAGAGCTGCACGGCTATTTGCATTCGGGCCGATGACACCAATAGTATTTACTTTTTGTTTTATCAATCGGAAGAACTCCATCATTCTTCAGAAGTACGCAGCTCTTTCTTGCCATCTTAAGAGCTTCATCAATGTGCTCTTTGCACTCTACCACACTATACGGTATCTTATCATATTCACTTCCGTCAAACAGGCCCAGCAGATATCTGGTTGTCAGCAGTCTTACTGCAGATTCTGTAATTTTCTCTTCTGTTACCAGTCCATCCTGATAAGCTCCCATCATATGAAGATAGGTATTTCCACAGTTCAGGTCACAGCCTGCATTTAATGCCATAGCAGCGGACTGTCTTGGTGTGGAAGTTACCATGTGATGTTCATGAAAGTCACGGATTGCCCAGCAGTCAGAAGTATAATGACCTCGAATTTCCATTTTCCTCTCAGGACATCTTCCATAAGATATTTATGTGCACAGCAGGGTTCTCCGTTTGTCCTGTTATAAGCACCCATTACAGCCTCAACATCCGCTTCTGTTACAAGCGCTTCAAAAGCCGGAAGATATGTTTCCCACATATCCTTCATGCTTGCCTGTGCATCAAATTCATGTCTGAGCGATTCCGGACCGCTGTGCACTGCATAATGCTTTGCACATGCTGCCGCTTTCATTACAGGTCCGTCACCCTGGATTCCTTCTACAAATTTCACCCCAAGTCTGGACGTCAGATATGGATCCTCACCATAGGTTTCATGCCCTCTGCCCCATCTCGGATCTCTGAAAATGTTTACATTGGGGGACCAGAAAGTAAGACCCTTGTAAATATCTCTGTCTTCTTTTGCAGAATATGCATTGTATTTTGCTCTTCCCTCAGTTGCAATGATATCGCCAACTTTTTTCATCTCTTCATCATCAAATACTGCAGCCATCGCAATTGCCTGTGGGAACATGGTTGCCACACCTGCTCTGGCCACTCCATGCAGTGCTTCATTCCAGTAATTGTATGCCGGAACACCCAGTCTTTTCACGGGAGCAGCATCGTATTTTAACTGGGAAGCCTTCTCCAGAAGCGTCATCTGTGATACCAGTTTTTTCTGCTTTTTTTTCTTGCTTCTGCTCTTTTCTTTTTCTGTGATCTTTTCATTTTCAGATCCTCCTGTTTTATATAATTTGATAATTATTCAGCAGGTATTAACAAAGCCTCAGCGCAGCCCGCTACTCCTGCATTATGTATTCTGCATTTCTTCTCTGTATTTCGTCGGAGATTTTCCTGTATGTTTCTTAAATGCCAATGAGAAATAATTCGTATCTCTGTATCCTACCATCATAGCAATCTTTCCAGTCTTGATGCTGGTAGTTTCCAGAAGGCTCTTCGCCTTCTCAATCCTCTTTCTGACAATGTATTCATTACATCCTTCACCTGTAATCCGCTTAAATAATCTGGAGAAATAATTCGGTGTGATATAGAGACTTTCCGCAATGCTGGAAACCGAAATATCCTCTGCAAGATGCTCATCTATATAGTGTCTGGCATTGGAAATGGTATAATGTACATCCTCTTCATCATTTTCAATGAGCTGCTCAATAAACATTCTCGTAATCTCACAGGCCTCTTCTTTTCCTGCTGATGACAGACTCTTGGAGAGTGCATCTAACTTTCCTTCTTCCACCTCACACGATACTTCCATGTAGGAAAAAAATCAGAGCGGAGGCAATCTCGAAACAACATCTGCGCACAGCAGAAGGGGAAAGATTATAGGATTCTGTTGCCTTAGTAAAGGTATTAAATGCCTTTAGTACATAATCTGGAGTTCCTATATTGGAAATCATGATATTTCGCAGTTCTGCATATATTTCCCAGAAGATTTTCTTCTTGTTCTGAGCCCCCATCGTCTGTATAATGTCCTGAATATTCTTTTTTTCATGTTCCAGAAGATATCTGGCATCATTGTAGGAAATTGCCAGATTTTCAAATCCTTGCACAGCACTTCCAACCGTAATCTTTGGTTATATTCAAATTCATCCTTCAGCACATCCGACAATTCTTCAATCTGTTCCAGAACGCTGTCGTCATCATCCTTTTCAAAACATACAATCGCAATCGTACCGTCATCATCTACAAATGTGATTCCTCTGTTTTGGGAATCCACCATGCTCATGCAGACATTTTTAACAGTCATTGCACGGAATTTTCCGTCATTCTGCTGTTCTGTATACATTCCCTGTTCCAGAAGAATCAGGCTCATTTTCTGCTTAATATCAAACTGAAAATCTTTCTGGAGAATATACAACTGCATCTCTTTATCTGCTTTTGTATGCACCAAATTTCTCATGCACTGCTCCAGTCTCATCTGCACTACAGAGCCTTGAGAGCGCCACACTCTGGCCTGATTCTGCTCTTTGTTTTCCTGCTCTTTCAGTTCTTTTATCTGCTTTTCTATCGCATTGAAAAGATCATCTTCATCAATCGGTTTCAGGAAGAAATCCTGCACCTGAAGCCGCAGGCTCTCTCTTGCATACTCAAAATTATCAAAGCCTGTAAGCACGATCACACGTAGTTCAGGTACTGATTCTCTGGCCGCTTTAATCAGTTCCAGTCCTGTCATTTCTGTCATCTGGATATCTGTAACCATAATTTCAGGACCTTCTTCTTTAAGAATCTTCAAAGCCTCGTTTCCTGACGCAGCAGTAAATACGTCATCTACTCCCAGTTTCTTCCAGTCTATTGCATTTTTCATCCCCATGCGTATCATCTTTCGTCATCAACAATCAGTACTCTATACACACGTCCACTCGCCTCCTGCTGTGTTCTTTTTGATTTCTGTCTGATATGGCAGATGGATCACGACAGTTACTCCACCCGAATCATTCTTCTGGTAATTAAGACCATATCCCTCACCCAAAAAGAAGTTCAATCCCTCTTGTTTACGTTTTCGCACTCCATATCCAAAGGAATCCTCGTATCTGGAGAGCTGTTCATTCATTTTCATCTATCTGTTCCTGACTCATTCCTGTGCCTGTATCTGATACCTTTATGATAACTTCATCCTCATTTTTATATGCTGTAAGATAAAGTGTACCTGTTTTTCCCTCTTTTACTTTCATTCCATGATAAATAGAATTCTCCACCAGTGGCTGCAGAGTCAGCTTCGGTATCAGGCTTTCTTCCACCTGAGATTCTACAACAATCTCACTTCCGATAATGTTGTCGTATCTCATGTTCTGGATAATCATATAATTCCTGATGTGCTCTACTTCTTCTCTGATTGTGATCACATCATGCCCTTTGCTGAGACAGATTCCTGTAATATTTTCGCCAGCGCCTTTACCATTGTGGAAATCTCTTTATTTCCTTCGGCAATCGCCTGCCAGTGGATACATTCCAGTGTATTATAAAGAAAAATGTGGCTGGATCTGCGACTGAAGGGCATTAAAACGGATCTGCTCCAGCTGATGCTGTTCCAGTTTTACCTGTTCCATCAACACCTCGATTTCATCCATCATAGAGTTAAAACCAATTGCAAGCTTGGCAAAATCCTCGCCCATATTGTCAACATTGATCCTTGTTCTCAAGGAACCTGTTGCAACATGATCCATCTTAGATACTACCTTATTAAGGGGCTGATACATTTTCCTGACCAGTGCTCTTATAATAATGCTTACTATGATCAGCACTATGATCAGAACCAGAATCACAACAACCATTATATGGAATCCTGATTCCATCAGTTTATAAAAAGAAATCGAACTGACTACATAATAATTCCAGTTCTTAATCTTCTGGCATACATACATATTCCCATTCTTGGTAAATATCTGTATCCCTTTTTCCATCTCATCTATGTAATTTACGTAACGGCCTGTCTCCTCTTTATCATTCGAAAGCAGTATCATTCCACCTGTGTCAACTACTCTTGTTTCTGCTGAAGAATCTCCCACGGCCAGCATCCTCTGTACTGCCGGATCATCGAAATTCATGCACAGAAGCCCTCTTGCATCAGATACTTTTCTGGTATCATATAATGGATAATACAGACTCAATGTATATCTGTTCCCTTTATAATAATCGTTGTTATAGGAAACTTTCAGCGTTCCTTTCTGCGCATATTTGCTTCTCTCATATGCCTGGGGATACACTTCTTCAAACTGCGTAACTGATAAAGAACCCTTTCCTCTGTAGTAGTAACTCTTATAATCCGAACTGACAATGGCAGCAAAGTTCAGACTCTCATACATATTATTCAGATTCTCCAGCTTGCTGTAAACTGCATCAATGTCTGCTGTCTTCAGCTCATTTCTCTGCACCTGCCTGCAGTAATTCTGCACAGAATCATCCATGATCGTACCCAATACGATTTCTTTATATGAATCCATTGATCCCTTAAAAGATTCCGCAACTGTATTATTCTGCATTCTGCAGAAGTTCTACAGACTGCTCTTTCATCGATGCTATAGAAAAAAGTCAGAGAAACACCTAGCCAACCGTCAGCGTTACAATAAAGAATACTGACGGTCACAAAGTAAAAGT
>ENA-OQAX01000131-OQAX01000131.1-human-gut-metagenome-genome-assembly--contig:-NODE-131-length-16371-cov-2.824674_pt1 | contig 16371 bp, 23 predicted proteins | sample MGYA00242741_ERZ504539 | MGnify/ENA primary metagenome ERZ504539 (study PRJEB26092, sample SAMD00036277) | human gut metagenome | host: Homo sapiens | study: EMG produced TPA metagenomics assembly of... | reverse complement strand
GGGGTGAAGGTTATGGAGATTAAGAGTATTTTGATAAAGGACACAACCAGAGAAGAAAAGAAAACAGATTGTGGAGGAATCTTTTGGGAATATTTCTGCAAGCTGTGATGGCTGTATGGCGGGACTGACAGAGATGTATCAGGAATATATTGATGGTACAAAAGGAAATCCGCGACATTAACATGGAGTTTAAATGCACACTACGTACGGGGAAGATTTGGATGAGAAATCAAAAGAGAAGCTGCCCGATGTAGATAAAAACAACTATATGGGAAACTTGCAGATCCCGAATATGCAGGAAATAACAAGATAACAGGAGAAGGATAATAAAAATGAGTACAAACAATATGGATAGATTTGAATTCAGATGTATCAGACCGGAGGAGACACAGCAGGCGATAGAGATCGAGCAGATCTGTTTCCCGCCAAATGAGGCATGTTCTCCGAAAAGTCTGACAGAGAGAATAAAAGCAACAGCAGAAACATTTCTGGTAGCTGAGGATAAGGAAACCGGAAAGCTGGCTGCATTTCTTAATGGAGTTCCTACAGATGAGGAGGCTTTCAGAGATGAATTCTTCACAGATATTTCTCTGAGTAATCCTGAAGGCAAAAATATCATGCTTCTGGGTCTGGACGTCCGTCCGGAATATCGTATGCAGGGCCTGGGCCGTGAACTGGTATCCAGATACTGCCAGAGGGAAGCTCAAAAAGGACGAAAGAAACTTTTCCTCACCTGTCTGGATGAAAAAGTGAAGATGTATGAGAAATTTGGCTTTACAGATCTGGGCCAGGCAAATTCCACCTGGGGCGGAGAAGCCTGGCATGCTATGAGCATCAAGATTGAAAAATAATTAACAATCAGAACAGACAGGAGAGTGTACAATGAGCCTATACGCAATCGGTGATTTTCATCTTTCGTTTACAGTCAATAAACCTATGGATGTATTTGATAAAAGATGGAAGAATCATGTAGTTAAGATTGAGAAATACTGGAAGAAGAGAGTGACAGAGAATGATACAGTAGTGATTACCGGAGATCATCCTGGGGGAGAGATCTTGCAGAGTGTCAGGCGGATCTGGATTTTATTATGGCTCTGCCGGGCAGGAAGATTCTGCTTCGGGGAAATCACGATATGTTCTGGGATGCAAAGAAAACAGAAAATCTGAATGAGATGTTCAGAGGAAAGCTGGAATTTTTGCAGAATAATTTTTATACATATGAGGATTATGCACTGGTGGGAACCAAGGGCTACTGTTATGAAGGAAAAGACAGTTATGAGCATTTCCTGAAGATCCGAGAGCGGGAACTGGGGCGGCTGCGCTGCTCTTTTGAAGGGGCGAAGGCAGCAGGATATGAGAAGTTTATCATGTTTCTTCATTATCCGCCTACAAGTATTGGAGAGATGGAGAGTCCGTTTACCCTGATGGCACAGGAATTTGGCGCCGAGAAGGTGATCTATTCTCACTGTCATGGAGAGAAGCGATATGATGACAGCTTTAAAGGCTATGTGGATGGAATAGAGTACAAGCTGGTGTCAGGAGACTATCTGAATTTTAAACCGGAGCTGGTTTTACGCTAATTATATTGTCTGGAAAAAATCCCTGGGAAGTATTATACTTTTCAGGGATGATTTTATGTGCTTTGAGAGAAAATATCTTCGGGGAGAAACGAGAAAATGAAGATTTACTACAGAGAGAAATCTGGCGGGATTGAAATTCTGCGGTGTTTTGGAATAGAGGGCAGAGTTGAGATTCCGGGAATGATAGATGACAAATTGGTAATTAGTGCAGCACCGTATGCATTTTCTAGCCATATGGATGAGAAGGAAGACCTGAAAAATGCCAGTCTGTGGGAAGTGTCAGATGGTCTTGAGTTTGGCAGAGAAGAGCATGTTCTGGCAGGAAATGACGTGGAGGAGATTGTTTTTTCCTTACACTTTAAAAGAGATTGGACGATATATTTTTTATGGCTGCGGGAATCTGAAAAAGCTGGAGTTTTCTGACAGCCTGATGCAGATAGGCTGTGGTGCATTTACAGGCTGCCATGCATTGGAGAAGCTGACTGTGCATATGGAGCAGGGAAAGAAGTCTGGTGTTAAGGAAATGCTGGGCGAGATGTGGCAGAGGATAGATGTGAACTTTCTTTATGAGTATGAAGAAGCCAGACTTGTATTTCCGGAGCATTATGATGAGGCGGTTGAGAACACTCCGGCGCGTATTTTGTATACGGAATATCATGGATCAGGCAGTAATTACAGGCAGTGTTTTTATGATAAGGAGCTGAATTATCAGGAATATGACAGGCTTTTTGAAATGGCGGTAGCCATGGATAAGCTGGAAGTTCTGGTTGATATGTCATTTGGCAGATTGGAGTTTCCTTATGAACTGACCGGGAAAGCCAGGGAGAACTACAGGGAATATATCCGTAAGAATCTGGGAGATATTGCAGAATATCTGGTAAAGCAGGAGGATATGCACAGATTGGAAGTGATATCCTCGCAAAAACTCTGGACACTGGGAGGAATTGATTCTGCGTTGGATTGTGCATCTAAGAGAAAAGAAACGGAAGTATCCGCATTTTTGATGAATGAAAGAGCAAATCTGGTGGATAATACGGCAGGAAGTGAACGTATAGATGTGGATAAGCTGCAAAATAGTCAGGAAGCTGACAGGACAGAGCAGGGGAAAAATGAACAATCACAAACTACAGAAAAATCTTTGAATACAAGAACTATACTAAGAAAAAAGAGGTTTGAACTGTGATAGATATAGAGGAAAATAATGATGCAGCCAGAGGATAAAATACAGGAAATAGCAGAAAGAGCAGAGCGTTTGCAGGAAATCGGCAGCAGTATTCTTAGGGCTGCGCGGGATGAATTATATCTGGGAATGCGGTTTTTGGATGTGGCGCTGAGCAGTTTTTCTTATCAGATGGATGGTCAGGTCCATGGATTTGGAACGGATGGAAGAGTGATGTATTTCCAGCCGCAGATGCTGGGAGGCTTATATAGAGAGAATAGGATTCTGGTGAACAGAGGGTATCTGCATATGGTATTCCACTGTATTTTCCGGCATTTTGCATGGAGCGGTACAGAAGGTAAGAAGAGGGCAGACGATGGAATCACAATCCAGGAACGTATGCGTGATCTGAGTTGTGACATTGCAGTGGAGCATATGATAGATGGGATGAACTATCGGAGTATCCGTTTCTCACGCAGTCTTCTGCGAAGGGAAACTTACCGTCTCCTTGAAAAAGAGGGAAAAACCCTCAACGCACAGAGAGTATATAAAATATTGTCAGAATGGAATCTGAACGAAAAGGATCTTACAAATCTGGAACAGGAATTTCGCACAGATGACCACAGATACTGGGAAAGTAAGAAACCGGATCAGAAACCGAATCCCATGCTCAGCCGCAAATGGGGGGAGATCAATGATGGAATCGAGACGGATCTGGAAACCTTTTCCCAGGAAGCAGGTGAGCGGGACGGAGATTTCCTGGAGCAGATAAAAAACAGAGAACAGAAGCAGGTATGATTACAAGAGAATCCTGCGGAAATTTGCAGTTTTTCATGAAGAACTGGCAGTGGATGATGACAGTTTTGATTACAATTTCTATACCTATGGTCTGCGTCTCTACGGAAACATGCCGCTGATCGAACCACTGGAATCTAAAGAAGTTAAGAAGATAGAGGAATTTGTGATCGTCATCGATACTTCCATGTCCTGTTCAGGAGACTGGTGAGAAAGTTTCTGGAGGAACCTACGGTGTACTTAGTGAGAGTGAGAGCTTTTTTACAAAAATAAATGTGCACATCATTCAGTGTGATGAGAAAGTCCACACAGATAAAAGGATCACCTCCCGGAAAGAAATGAAAGACTATATGGAACATCTGGAACTGTATGGAGATGGCGGAACAGACTTCAGGCCTGCATTTGAATGGGTGGACAAACTGCTGGAACAGCATGAATTTCATAACCTGAAAGGGATGATCTATTTTACAGACGGATTCGGAATTTACCCGAAGAAAATGCCGCCGTATAAGACTGCATTTGTGTTTATGCAGGATAATTACAGAGATGTGGATGTGCCGGTATGGGCCATGAAACTGATTTTGGATGAGGATGATTTTGAGAAGCCAGACAGGTAATGAAGAGAGAAAATTATAATTGCGGGAGCTGCAAATCGCGGAGCAATTCGTGGATATCAAGGAAATGAGAAAACTGAGTAAAAGTAAGAAGTGTTCAGCAGGAAAGGATTTACATTATGGATATAAAACGAGCAAAACAGGAGATAAAGGACTCAATAGAAGCATACCTTGCGAAGGATGAATTTGGAGAATACCTGATCCCGGCCATACGCCAGAGACCAATTCTCCTTATGGGGGCACCGGGTATTGGAAAGACGCAGATTATGGAACAGATCGCCAGGGAATGTAAGGTAGGTCTGGTATCTTATACTATCACACATCACACCCGTCAGAGTGCAGTAGGACTGCCGTTTATCAAAGAGAAAACCTTTGGTCAGGAGACTTTTTCTGTCACAGAATATACTATGAGTGAGATTATTGCCTCTGTCTATGAAAAAGATGGAAAAAACAGGTCTCAGAGAAGGAATTTCTTTTTTATTGATGAGATTAACTGCGTATCAGAGACCTTGGCGCCTATGATGCTGCAGTTTCTTCAGGGAAAGACATTTGGCAATCAGAAAGTACCGGAAGGATGGGTGATCGTGACAGCAGGAAACCCGCCGGAATACAATAAATCTGTCCGCGAAATTTGACGTAGTAACCCTTGACAGAATCAAGAGGATTGATGTGCAGCCGGATTTTGAAGTGTGGAAAGAATATGCCTATGAGCAGGGAATCCATCCGGCTGTTATCTCTTATCTGGAGCTTCGCAGAAAGAATTTCTACAGAATGGAGAACACAGTAGACGGACGGATTTTTGCCACTGCCAGAGGCTGGGAAGATCTTTCCAGGCTGATACAGGTATATGAAACACTGGATAAAGAAGTGGATAGAGAGGTGGTATATCAGTATATCCAGCATCCAATGATCGCAAAAGATTTTGCCGCATATCTGGCATTATACAATAAGTATAAGACAGACTATGCAGTGGAGGATCTGCTTCAGGGTAAATGGACACCCATCACTCTGGGTAAGATCCGCAATGCTTCACTGGATGAGCATCTGAGTATTGTTGGTCTGCTGAACGGAAAGCTCAGCCAGTTATTTGCAGACTGTTATTTTATGGATGCCTATGTGACAAAGCTCTATGGTTACATGACAGAATACAGAGATAACCTTCCGGAAATGACGCTGGAATCCATTTATAAAAAGGCAGAAAATGATTTTCAGACTGCAAAAAAATCTGAGCTTCTCACTAAAAATGAAGAAAAAGTATTTATCCGTACAGTGGATTTTCTTGAGAAATTATGGATAGAACTGAGGGGAGAAACTGGTTCTGAAGATAAAACAGAGAATAATAAAGCTGTTGAAATTTCAGAAAAAGATACCTATGAGCGGGCAAAAACAGCTTTTGCAACGGAGGCTGACAGTCTGGAAACTCAGACAGAATATATCTCTCAGACGCTTCAGAATGTTTTTGATTTTATGGAAGCAGCCTTTGGTGACAGCCAGGAAATGGTAGCATTTATTACGGAACTGAATGCAAACTTTTACAGTATCTGGTTTATCCGGGAAAATGGTTCTGACCAGTATTACCGTCACAACAAGGGACTACTGTTTGATGACAGACAGAAACTGATCTTGGGACAAATGGAGGAACTGGAGAACACGATGAAGCGGGACTAAAAAATTAATTTTTATGCCAATTAGCATTGGATTTTCAGATAAATCGTGGTATGCTGATGAATAGAATTATGATTTGAGTGAAAAATATCAGGAATGCAGGCGCATTTGACTGTGCAGCAGTAGAACGATATGGAATCACTAGAAAAAACGAGGAGGAATATAAAATGGAATTAGAAGTATTAAGAAAAGATATGGTTGCAGCTATGAAAGCCAAAGATAAAGTAACAAAAGAAGCAGTCTCCTCTCTGATCTCTGCGGTAAAGAAGGTAGCGATTGATGAGGGATGCCGTGATGAGATTAAGAGTGATCTGGTGGACAGAGTTATTTTGAAGGAGTTGAAAACTGTAAAAGAACAGCTGGATACCTGTCCGGAAAGCCGTGAGGATCTGAAGGCTGAATATCAGGCAAGGTATGATGTGATTGCCAAATATGCGCCAAAACAGATGGATGCAGCAGAGGTAAAAGCATATCTGGAAGAAAAAATTTGCAGATGTGATTGCGACGAAAAATAAGGGTCAGATCATGAAGGCTGTTATGGCTGATATGAAGGGAAAAGCAGACGGAAAGGTGATTAATCAGGTTGTGGCAGAGCTCTGCAAATATGTGTTATCTTAAACCGAATCAAGTAAGTCCCCTGCTTCAATTGCGAAAAGCAATAAGCAGTGGTGGGACTATGTGAAGAATAGGATCATCCAGCAGATTTGGTATGCAGAAAGCTGGATAGTTATCAAATAGCCGCAGTATGCTGGAATGTCGGATACTGCGGTATTTTATTTAGGAGGTGAATATATATTATGGAGTTTCAGCATGACTGATCATTCCTAATGAGGGATTTCGTTTAAGGTTTTTCTTTTTGAAGGAGGAAATTGGCAATTATGTGCGTGAGAAGCACTGGCATACGTCTGTAGAGATTTTTGCTGTGATGGAGGGACGCCTGGATTTTTTTGTAAATAAGGATGAATATCCGCTGAAAGCTGGAGAGCAGATAATCATTAATTCCAATGAGATCCACTCTATCCATGCTGTGGAGAAAAATAAAACAGTAGTTCTGCAGATTCCTCTGAAACAGTTTGAGAATTATTTTACTGCCCAGAGATATATCCGTTTTCGGGGGCAGGAGGAGCTGGTGGATAAGAAACTGGCTTCTTTGCTTCGTAAATTATATCATGTGTATTCCGAGCGGAAAATTGGATATGAGTTCCGGACAATTTCTATTTTTTACGAGATTATGTATATCCTGGTGAAGGATTACCGTGTGACAGAGACCAGGGAGAAGGATATCCGACACAGCCGCCGTCTGGATGCATTGTCAAAAATCACCACATATATGCGTGAGCATTACAGGGAGGAACTGAAGCTTTCTGATGTGGCGGCTACTTTTGGATACTCGGATGCATATTTGTCGCGAATGTTCCAAAAATATGCAAAAATCAACTATAAAACTTATCTGCAGGATATCCGTATGGCATATGCGTACAGGGATTTGCTGAATACAGACCATACAATTAGTCAGATTGCACTAGATAATGGATTTTGCAGCAGCAGGGGTTTTTCCGGGGAATTTCAGAAAAGATATGGGGTACTTCCAAGTGAGATGCGAAAACAGATAAATGAAAAAGGTCAAAAAAACGCTATAGATTAGACAAGAAAACTGGCGAAAAGTACCCTTTATTCTGATATATTCTAAGCACAGTCAAGAAAACGTAATATCTACAGAATATAAGGAGGTTTTTGAAGTGAAAATTCAGAATGTAACAGATGCTTCCTTCCGTAAATATGGAAAGGTGCTTGAAGGGTATGACTTCAGTGCTCTTCTCAAAGAAATGAAACATACACCGGTTCCGGATGATGTGGTTTATGTACCATCTGTTGAGGAGCTGGAAGCTCTGGATGTAGCAAAAAGCACTGCAGAATAAAGGATTTGGCGGAATCCCGATCGAAATTGGATACTGCAACGGACATAATAAGAAATTAAATGCAGTAGAATATCACCGCAGTTCAGAGATCAATGTAGCGGTAACAGATCTGGTGCTGCTTATCGGAAGTCAGCAGGATATCACAGATGATTTTACATATGATACTTCTAAGATCGAAGCATTCCTGGTACCTGCAGGAACAGGTATTGAAGTATATGCAACTACACTTCATTATGCGCCATGCAATGTACAGGATGGCGGTTTCCAGTGTGTAGTCGTACTTCCGGCAGGAACCAATACAGATCTTACATTTGAGACAGCTAAGACAGGCGAGGACAGCCTGCTGACAGCTAAGAACAAATGGCTCATTGCACATGAAGATGCGGCAATCGAGGGTGCAGTAAACGGACTTCGTGGAGAGAATATCACCATTGACTGAGTTGCTCGGAATCTGTGGCAGTAGAGTATCAGAATATAGTAAATGAATAACAAAATCATATAAATACATATCAAATATGGAGGAATTTATATTATGAACAATATACCAGTAGTAAAACTTGGATTAATCGCAGTAAGCCGTGACTGTTTTCCGATTCAGCTTTCTGAAAAGAGACGTGCAGCAATCAAGGAAACTTATAAAGGTGAACTTTATGAATGTCCTGTAACTGTTGAGAACGAGAAGGATATGGAGAAAGCTCTTGAAGATGTAAACAAAGCAGAGTGTAATGCGCTGGTTGTTTTCCTTGGAAACTTCGGACCTGAAACTCCTGAAACTCTGATCGCAGAGAGATTTGACGGACCTTGTATGTATGTAGCAGCAGCAGAAGGTGACGGTGATATGATCAACGGCAGAGGTGATGCTTACTGTGGTATGCTTAACTGCTCCTACAACTTAAAAAATGCGTCATCTGAAAGCATATATTCCGGAATATCCTGTTGGAACAGCAGATGATATTGCAAAGATGATCGCTGATTTCGTACCGGTTGCACGTGCAGTCATCGGTGTCAGCAATCTTAAGATCATTACTTTCGGACCACGTCCACAGGACTTCTTCGCATGCAACGCACCTATTAAAGGCCTCTATGAGCTGGGTGTTGAGATTGAAGAGAACTCAGAGCTTGATCTTCTTGTTTCTTTCAAAGAGCATGAAAATGATCCTCGTATCCCGGAAGTTTGTGCAGATATGGCAAAAGAGATGGGCGAAGGCAAATATTATGCTGACCTTAATGTGAAAATGGCACAGTTTGAGCTTACACTTCTTGACTGGGCAGAGGCTCATAAGGGAGCAAGAAAATACGTTGCATTTGCTGACAAATGTTGGCCTGCATTCCCGTCACAGTTTGGATTTGAACCTTGCTATGTAAATAGCCGTCTGGTTTCCAGAGGAATTCCGGTATCCTGTGAGGTTGATATCTACGGAGCACTCAGCGAGTACATCGGACTTTGCATTTCCAATGATGCAGTTACACTGCTTGATATCAACAACTCTGTTCCACAGTATATCTATGATGAAGATATTAAAGGAAAATACGATTATAAGCTTACTGATACATTTATGGGATTCCATTGTGGAATACTCCTGCATGCAAGATGTGTGATTCCAGAGCTGTTAAATATCAGCTGATCCAGCACAGACTTCTTGAGCCGGCAGGATCTGAACCAGACTTCACAAGAGGAACTCTTGAAGGTGATATCGCTGCATCTGACATTACATTCTATCGTTTACAGTGCAATTCCGAGGGCGAGCTGGTTTCTTATGTTGCAGAAGGTGAAGTACTGGATGTACCTACAAGATCATTCGGTGGTATCGGTATTTTCGCAATCAAAGAAATGGGAAGATTCTACCGTCACGTACTGATTCGAGGGCAACTATCCGCATCATGGAGCAGTTATGTTTGGACATTACGGAAAAGCATTCTATGAGGTAGTGAAATTCCTTGGACTGGATGTTAAGAAGATTGGATATAACCAGCCGGCAGGTGTAAGATACCCGACAGAAAATCCATGGGGTTAATGAGAAATCAGTAAAACGGATTATTAATGTTCATGTGAAGTGAATGAATCTGAATACAGAATAAATAAACTGACACTATATTAAAGGCATCCCGGGGCTTTGCTCTGGGATGTATTAGATTAGAAATAGAAAAGGAGAGCACTTATGTATTATATTGGTATTGACCTTGGTACTTCCGCTGTAAAACTTCTTCTTATGGAAGAATCAGGAAAAATCTGTAACATCGTATCCAGAGAATATCCTTTATTCTTCCCACATCCGGGCTGGTCTGAGCAGAAACCGGAAGACTGGTTTGCACAGAGTATGGAAGGTATGAAAGAGCTGACAAAGGATATCGACAGAGCGCAGGTAGCAGGAATTGGTTTTGGCGGCCAGATGCATGGTCTGGTAACACTTGACAAGGATGATAATGTGATCCGTCCTGCAATCCTCTGGAATGACGGACGTACAGGCGAAGAGACAGAATATCTGAATACAGTGATCGGAAAAGACAAACTTTCACAGTATACAGCAAATATTGCTTTCGCAGGCTTCACAGCACCGAAGATCCTCTGGATGCAGAAAAATGAGCCTGAGAACTTTAAGAAGGTAGTAAAGATTATGCTTCCTAAGGATTATCTGGCATATCGTCTGTCCGGTTCTTTTTGTACAGATGTTTCTGATGCTTCCGGTATGCTTCTTCTTGATGTGAAGAACCGCTGCTGGTCAAAAGAAATGCTGGAGATCTGTGGAATCACAGAAGAGCAGCTTCCGAAACTGTATGAGAGTTGGGAAGTAGTAGGAACTCTGAAACCTGAGATTGCGAAAGAACTTGGATTCAGTGAGAATGTAAAAGTTGTTGCAGGTGCAGGTGACAATGCGGCAGCTGCTGTAGGAACAGGTACAGTTGGTGACGGTCAGTGTAATATTTCGCTTGGAACATCCGGAACTGTGTTTATTTCCAGTAAAAACTTTGGTGTGGACGAAAATAACGCACTTCATTCTTTCTGTCATGCAGATGGAAGCTATCATCTGATGGGATGCATGCTCAGCGCAGCTTCCTGTAACAAATGGTGGGCAGAGGAGATTCTTCAGACAAAGGATTTCGCAGCAGAGCAGGCTCCAATTCAGAAGCTGGGAGAGAATCATGTATTCTTCCTTCCATATTTGATGGGAGAACGTTCACCTCATAATAATCCTGATGCAAGAGGTGTATTCTTCGGAATGTCCATGGACAGCACAAGAGCAGACATGACACAGGCTGTTCTGGAAGGTGTTGCCTTTGGTCTTCGTGATTCCCTGGAAGTTGCAAGAAGCCTTGGAATCAAGATTGAGAGAACCAAGATCTGCGGTGGTGGAGCTAAGAGCCCACTGTGGAAGAAGATCATTGCAAACGTTATGAACCTGAAGGTTGATGTTCTGGAGAACGAAGAAGGACCGTCCATGGGTGGAGCTATGCTGGCAGCAGTAGGCTGTGGTGCTTACCCGGATGTAGAAACCATCGGTAAGAAATTTGCCAAAGTTGTTGATACAGTAGAACCGGATCCTGAACTGGTTGCAAAATATGAAGAGAGATATCAGAAGTTCAGAACTCTGTATCCGGCGATGAAGCCATTGTTCTAATCGAATATCTGCCTGACATACTGGGGTTGTTGTGCTTATTTAGCACAACAACCCCATTTTGACGTACATCTGATGATGACCAATCACCATAACCTATTTGATTATGACATATCAGGAAAAGGGCAGCTTCAGGAATTCTTCCATGGCTCTGCTGATATAGCGGCCTTTCTTCCAGTAAAAAAACACAGTGCGTTTACTGCTCTGACCGGGTAGCTTATAAAAAACAAGTTCTGAATTTGTTGGAACTCTGGAGAGCAGAAGATCCCCGATGAAAGTGATACCCATTCCCAAACATGCAATATTATAGGCAGTCATCTGCTGATCCAGGCGAAATACTACAGAAGGCGAAAAAGTGATTTTCCTGACAAATGGTAAGTGCACGCTTACCGGTATCATTATCTGAACGAAGAATAATAAATGGTTCGTTCTCGAATTTGTTTAATGGAACAGAAGGAATATGAGAAGAACGGAACTGTCCGTTCCGGATTTCCTCAATAGGAATCTGATATTCCTGCAGTCGGGTATTTACTGAAATAATTTTTTGGGAACCGCTAGAAGAAGTTGTTCTTTCTGGTAGATATAATGTTCAAAAATCTGGTTATCCAGAATACAGTTATCAATTACCAGATCTAACTTTCCGGCCTGGAGAAACTGGGATAGCTTTGCTGTACTTTCTTCTACAAGAGAAATTTGAACATGGGGAATTTTGGGAAAAATCAGCAATAAGGGGAGGCAGAATCCACGAAGAAAAAAAGTTACTGCCACCTACATTAAGAGTTCCTGTTTTGAGATTTCCTAGATCCAGTAGGTAGTTTTCGAGATTATTTTCAATATCCATGACTTTTTCAACAGCCTGTATATAAATGTTTTCCGACTTCAGTTAACTGTAAAGGTTTGGTACTTCGATCAAAAAATAGGATAACCAATGCGGTTTTCCACACGTTTTTACATTTGCACTTAAAGAAGGCTGCGAAATGAAAAGAGCAGCAGCAGCTTTGGAAAAGCTTTTTTCCTTGTAGACCTCATAGATGTATTCCATTCCCTGAAACATATAAACTCCTCCGATATATAACTTAAACACTATATATTTTATAAAATATATGTATTTGATTATATTATAGCAGAGATATATAATGAGGGCAAATACATGGGAGGGCGAATAACTATGAAAAAAACAGACTATCGTGTAGAAAGGGATTCTATTGGTGTAAAGGATATTCCGGAAGATGTATATTATGGAGTACAATCCTTACGTGCGGCTGAAAAATTTCCACATTACGGGGCTGAATATGCATCCGGAAATTATTAACAGTCTTGCATACATAAAAAAAGCAGCAGCGATAACCAATTGTGAGGTGGGGCTTCTTGAGAAGAAAAAAGCACAGGCGATTGTCCAGGCATGTGATGAAATTGTTTCAGGAAAATTCCATAATGAATTTATTGTGGATCCTGTTCAGGGAGGAGCTGGCACATCTTTAAATATGAATGCCAATGAAGTAATTGCAAATCGCGCGATTGAGATACTGGGAGGAAAAAAGGGCGATTATACAATTATAAATCCTAACGATGATGTGAATTGTGGACAGTCTACCAATGACGTTATTCCTACTGCCGGTAAAATGACTTCTCTTCGTTTGTTGCAGAATCTGAAAAAACAGCTTCTTCGCCTCTATGATGCTCTTAATGAAAAAGCTACAGAGTTTGATCACATAATAAAAATGGGGCGTACACAGATGCAGGATGCAGTACCAATTCGTCTGGGACAGGAATTTAAGGCATATTCGGTAGCAATCATGCGTGATATCCACAGAATGGATAAAGCAATGGATGAAATGCGGACTCTTAATATGGGAGGTACTGCTATTGGAACAGGAATTAATGCAGATGAGGGCTATCTGAGAAGAATTGTTCCAAATCTCACTGAAATATCGGGAATGGACTTTATACAGGCTTTTGATCTGATTGATTCCACTCAGAATCTGGATCCATTTGTAGCTGTTTCCGGTGCTGTGAAAGCATGTGCGGTAACTCTTTCCAAAATGTCAAATGATCTCCGTCTGATGTCCTCCGGTCCACGTACTGGTTTTGGGGAGATTAATCTTCCGGCAAAACAGAATGGTTCCTCTATTATGCCAGGTAAAGTTAATCCGGTTATTCCTGAAGTAGTGAATCAGGTTGCTTTTAATATTATTGGTAATGATGTTACCATTACCATGGCTGCAGAGGCTGGTCAGCTGGAATTAAATGCGTTTGAGCCGATTATTTTCTATTGCATGTTCCAGTCTATCGATACTCTTGGCTATGCAGTCCAGACATTGGTGGATAATTGTATTGTAGGAATTACGGCAAATGAAGAAAGATGCCGTTATCTGGTAGAAAACAGTGTAGGTATTATCACTGCAATCAGCCCCCATCTTGGATATCAGAAGGCTGCGGATATTGCAAAAAAGGCAATTAAGACAGGCGAATCTGTAAGAAGTCTGATTCTGAAAGAAAAGCTTATGGACGAGGATGAACTTAATCGCATTCTGGATCCGGTCCATATGACGGAACCTGGTATTTCCGGAAAAGATTATCTTATAAAAAAATAAAGAAAAAAACAGGCGGGAAAATCTTCCCGCCTGTAAAATCGTCTGGACACATATCATATATAAATATGATTTTTATATTTTTGAATTATTCGACTGATTTCAACCGGATTAGAACAGACCTGTGATCTTACCTGTCTCGTCTACGTCGATTCTCTCAGCAGCCGGAACTTTAGGAAGACCTGGCATTGTCATGATCTCGCCTGTAAGAGCTACGATGAATCCTGCACCAGCGGAAATCTTCAGGTTACGTACTGTAACTTCGAAGTCAGTAGGAGCACCCAGTTTAGTCTGGTCATCTGTTAAGCTGTACTGTGTCTTAGCTACACAGATCGGGCAGTTGCCAAAGCCAAGAGCTTCTAACTGTTTCGCCTGTTTCTGAGCGTTAGCTGTCAGAACTACTTTCTTACCGCCATATACTTTCTGAACGATCTGGTTCAGTTTGTCTTCGATAGAACCTTCCAGTTCATATGCATAGGAGAAGTCGTTTGGTTCTTCAACAAGACGGATAACTTCTTCTGCAAGTTTGATTCCGCCTTCGCCGCCTTTTGCCCATACTTCAGAAAGAGCAACGTTAACGCCCAGTTCTTTACATTTAGCTTCTACAAAGTCAAGCTCTGCTTTTGTATCTGTAGGGAATGCGTTGATAGCAACAACACATGGAAGTTGTATACGTTTTTGATGTTGGAAACGTGTTTTAACAGGTTCGGGATACCTTTTTCAAGAGCTTCCAGGTTTTCATTGTTAAGGTCAGCTTTAGCAACGCCGCCGTTGTATTTCAGGGCACGTACTGTAGCTACGATTACAACTGCGCTTGGTTTTAAACCAGCCATACGGCATTTGATATCAAGGAATTTCTCAGCACCAAGGTCAGCACCGAAACCAGCTTCTGTGATTGCATAATCAGCAAGCTTCATAGCCATCTTTGTAGCTGTTACAGAGTTACATCCATGAGCGATGTTTGCGAATGGTCCGCCATGTACGATTGCAGGAACGTGTTCCAGAGTCTGTACAAGGTTTGGTTTCAGAGCATCTTTTAACAGGGCTGTCATAGCGCCTTCTGCGTGAAGGTCACCTGCTGTTACAGGTTTCTGCTCGGAAACTTTTCCGTATGTATATCCGATGATGATCTTGGATAATCTTTCTTTCAGGTCTTTGATGTCGCTTGCAAGACAGAGAACTGCCATGATTTCAGATGCAACTGTGATGTCGTATCCGTCTTCACGAGGCATACCGTTTGTCTTTCCGCCAAGACCATCTACTACGTTACGAAGCTGACGGTCGTTCATATCTACACATCTTCTCCATGTGATCTTACGTGGGTCGATGTTTAATGCATTGCCCTGGAAGATATGGTTATCGATCATAGCTGCAAGTAAGTTGTTAGCTGCGCCAATGGCATGGAAGTCACCTGTGAAGTGAAGGTTAATATCTTCCATAGGAACAACCTGTGCATATCCGCCGCCTGCTGCACCACCTTTTACACCGAATACCGGTCCTAAGGATGGCTCACGAAGAGCTACCATAACACTCTTGCCAAGTCTCTGCATACCATCTGCAAGACCTACAGTAGTAGTAGTTTTACCTTCTCCTGCTGGAGTTGGGTTGATAGCTGTAACGAGGATTAATTTTCCATCCTTCTTATCACTTTCTTTCAGAAGATTGTAGTCGATTTTTGCTTTGTATTTTCCGTACTGCTCCAGATATTTGTCGTCAATACCTGCTTTCTCTGCGATCTGAGTAATTGGAAGCATCTCGCATTCCTGTGCAATTTCAATGTCTGATTTGAATCCCATAATTGTTTTTCTCCTTTCGTTTCCGCATAACATGAAAAACTTCTGTTGCTGTTCACTCCGCGATCAGCAACAATTATTAATTGAAAGAAGTATTGGCCGGTCTGCCTGGTATTCCTGATTTCTGCCCTGAAAGTTATAAAAGAAGCCAGTATCTGAATATTTCAAATACTGCCCAGACGGTCGGCTCCCACAAACCTCCGACTCCACGTGGTTTGCACTCCACTCTTTCCGTCAGTACTCGAAGGTTCTTTCAATTGATGAATACAATATATCATTTTGAGAAAAAATGTCAAGAAATTTTTTTGTTGAAACGTCAAAAAATGTGAGTAAACTGGATAAAAAGTTGTGCAAATTGATAAGAGAAGAGAATCGTAATCCCTGGTCATGAAAGAAAATACGTTTTCTCAAGGAAAGAAATTGTTAAAAAATAAACACAGTTTTCCCTGATAAATGAAGAAAATATAAAAAGCGGGTAAAGCTAGAGCGTGTCTGAAAAATCATTCCCGCAATCTGCACGCCCCCACTTTGCGGGATATTTCACCCGAATTCAGTTGCCGTAGCCCGCTACGCGCCCTCATCCGGGCAAAATATCCCACAAATTGTGACGCACATCTTGCAGAAAGCCTTTTTCAGACACG
>ENA-OQAX01000130-OQAX01000130.1-human-gut-metagenome-genome-assembly--contig:-NODE-130-length-16510-cov-4.529634_pt1 | contig 16510 bp, 19 predicted proteins | sample MGYA00242741_ERZ504539 | MGnify/ENA primary metagenome ERZ504539 (study PRJEB26092, sample SAMD00036277) | human gut metagenome | host: Homo sapiens | study: EMG produced TPA metagenomics assembly of... | reverse complement strand
GCAAGCCTTCCGGCCTTCCTCCAGATAGATTCGCTCCCATGATTTGATCCGATCTCTGCTGTTTACCCCAATCTACGACAGGTTTCGCTGTAACTCAATTTCTCTTTCTGCATGGTTTCAATCACCAGTTTTTTGAATTCTGGCGTATATCGCTTGTTTGGTACTCCTTTTGGCATAGCAAAACACCCCACTTGTTAGATATGTATATCATACTGTCTAACAAATGGGGTGCAGTTCACTCACGGCTGTGGAGACTTTTCATTTTCCTGCTTCACATCAAAAATCACAATACAGTGTGCAGACAATAAACGCTGTTCTTGATACAGATTCTCGTCAAACACTCCATTTACAGCAGAATATTTTCGCAAAAGATTCTTGTGGCCGACAAACCGTTCATCAAAAGCGAATACCTAACCACTTGGCATACAGATTATGTGAATGTTTCACCTATCTTCTTTCACAGCAACCTTTTCAGTTTCTTCCGGACGAGTAGGCTGAAACATACCCCACTGCGAATCCGGCGGCCAGCATAGCGTTCACGATGAACAACTGCCTGTACCACTTCATGGGCAAGATGCTGTGTAAAGGTTTCTTTTGATGCCATAATTATTACCCCTTTTCGTCCTTATATTTAAAATTTTTATCAATAGAATGCATTATTGCATTCCAAAGCCGAGCTTAGAAATCAATAGCGTGACCGCAACAGCCAAAATCGCAGAAGTCAGGCCATAATATATGGTATACGATGTATACAAAAATAGCCCGTCACTCTTCCGAGATGTGACGGGCTTGAAATGGCAAAGATGTTTTACTTCTTATCCTGCGGCTGCGGCAGGGGCTTTTCGGGACGATGCGGCTGGTAAACCCAACACACATGGCAAGGCTCGTTGGCTTCTCTACGCAAGGCCGATTGGACAATAGTTCGCATCCCTTTGTGCAGAAGACTTTCATTTGTTTTCATAGGAATCCTCTCTTTCTGACTATATGAATTCTTTACGATATTTATTGAATTCCAACTCCCAATCTTGACAAAGCAACTAGCACAGCAACTGCGAATTCGGCTATAATCAACGTATTTGCAAGGATTGGTTTCAGCACAATGAAAATCGCTATAAGTAAACTATACAATGCAAGGCGCCTATGTACAGATTTTTTTTATAGATTGCAATTCCAACGAGCTGCAGTGGATTTCTGCATTATTGCAGGGTGCAAGTACTACAATCACCCCTGTCGATATAATTAGCAGAATGATCGACACAAACGATACTTTGGCTTGTAGCTGGTGAAGTATAAACAAGCAGCTATATTCACAAATCAATGAAAATACAAAACATAACAATTTCGTTGGCATATGCAGCCCATTTGTCTTTTCTCTCAAAAATGCCAAGCCAAGATTTAAAAGTAACACTTGCTGGAAAGGGGCTATAAGAACGCCCAAGAGGATAAGGAACAGAAAGCCCGCAATGTTCATAAAACGTCGCTGTAACGAATAGGAAAGCCAATCACTTTGGTCTTCCTCTATAAGATTCATCTGAACACATTTTTGAACAATTTTTTCTACAAACCGTTCCATTAATAGGCTCCCATTACTTAATAGCTACATATATTAAAGCAGAAAGTCCTATATTTTCCACTATTTTTGTAGTAAAATCAAAGTTTTCTGTCACGAAATGAGAGTATTTGGCAAATCTGTTGCAAATTCAAACCATCCATCTGCGTAATCCATAGCATAGACAGAATGATATTTTGCCAGAGTGGTTTGCACATTCTGTAGGCCATATCCATGAAAAGACGGATTTTCTTTAGTTGTGACTGGGAGTCTATCCGATGATACATCTATCGGTAAGGAGCGATTGCGGACAGCATAGAACAGTTCATTATCATTCAAAACAACTTGTACATAGATTTGCCTTTCTTGCACAGGAAGCTTCTCACAAGCCTCAATCGCATTGTCCAGTGTATTGCTGATGATAACCGTTAAGTCAACCAAGTCAATTTTCACAGCAGATAGGTCGTTCACCCTAAATTGAACATCAATACTTCTATTCCGCGCCACAAGAGCCTTTTGATTCAAAAGCGCATCTAATGTTGAATGATGTGTATTAACGAGTAAGATACGACTGGTTTGTGCGGATTGAAGGCTACGTACATAAGATTTAATTGCATCTATATCAAATGGTTGCTGCACCAGCATAGCAGACAGTGTATCCAAATGTGCACGGAAATCATGCGTTAGTTTCCGTTGTTGTGTATAAGCAGTGCTCAATGCTTCAATGCTTTCTTTCTGCGCCATTGATTTTGTCTGTAGACTAAGGGCTTCTTCACGAAAATGAGCAGTTTGCTCCATCCAACTGACCAAAAGCAGCGCTGCTATTTGCATACAGGTAATAAATGATGCACACACGCACAAGGGGAGAATTGATATCCAACCTTTCTCAAAGCAAGATCCAAAGAAGAAAATCAGCAAAACACTCACAGTGGAAAGGATTGCCGGTACCGTGTACCAGCTATAGTTAGTCGTTTGATTTTGATTGTGTTTTCGTATAAATAGCTGCAAATAGCAACTTGCGAGCATTAAGCAATGCATTAAGAATCCGGAAACAAAACGTTTGACTAAAACTAGAACCATTTTGTATTCCTAATATCAAAACCCAAAAGGTAAACCAAATATTATCTATACAACATATTGTAGCATAAAAAATTACTGCAATATATAGGCTAAATACTCGTCTGCCAATATAGAGGAGTCTATGAAAGAAATAATAAACAGCCACAGCAATCACTATTTTCCCAAAGTTTGCCATATTAGGACTCATTAGATTTAGAAGCGTAGCATCCAAAAAAGCAAAGCACGCCACGAAAATCCAATGAGCAATTTGGCGTTTCTTCCTTTGGGAGAATGCATCAAACAGTAAAACAGCTGCCACACATTCCATGCCTACCCATAAATAGGTCAATAGATATTCGCTCAAAGTGCGGACCCCCATTGTTTATTTTTCCAGCCCAAATACTGAATTTTAATCTGTGCGTAGCGCTTTTGACTGACGGGTAGTTCCTCTCCATTGCTTAGAACGACTTTATCATAATTCAGCTTTTTTATATGTGCCATATTAACAAGATAGCTCTTTTGGATTCGCAAAAATCCGTCTGACTCTAATTCATTTTCCAAATCCTCAAGTTTTCCATAAAAGTGATCTCCACCTTGCAGAGGATTTTCAGTATGCAAAACCACAATGCGCTGCTGGCTTTCCAGATAAAGTATGTCCTTATAGGCAACTCGATAAGGTTCAGCGTTTACGGAGAATCGCAGTTCTTTTTTATCGTGGGGAATTTCAGCCAAAGCATCACGAAAATAAAGTGGTAGCTTCTGCTGCAGTTCTTGTTTCAAAAGGTAGCGAAACGCCCGTACTTCATACCCTTCCATAGAAAATTCAGGGTAGTTCGTCACGAAAATGATTATTGTGTCCAGATGCAGTTCACGTACCCGCCGTGCAATGTCCATACCACTTCGTTCATCCATATCAATATCCAGAAACATAATCTGATACTGCGACAACTGTCGATCCGTTATGGCAGAGGAGTGCGCACTTTTTGTTACGCAGGCCGATATTCCCGGAGGCAACGGTTGACTGGTAACGACTTCTGTTAATCGTTGCAAAAAGTCTTTGTCATCATCACAGAGTAAAATATTTATTTTCATAGTAGTATGCCCCATGCTCTGCTTTTCTAAGTATTCCTGCACGATTTGCTCAATCCAGGCGCGGTCTGTCTGCGGGAAAGACTTCGTCTCTGCCTTTTCATAGCACAAAATTGCATCGGCAAGATACTGTGCCTTACCCCTGTCGCGCTGCCGTTCCAAGTATTCTACGGCGCACACATGGTCTGGGTTTTCCATGTCAAAGCGAACCGTAAATCGTCCCCGGTCTTTTTTCAGCTTCATGGTTCATCACGCCCCTGTCACTGTGCAGCGGTAAAGATACTCAAAGCCCTTGGCGTTGGCATTCACGTCCTCCACAAAGACGGGGTGTGCCACCTTGCCGGATGTTTCGATTTGCCGCCGCAGCAGGCAGGCTCCGCCGCCCACGAAGATCACACGCCCTGTGCGCAGGTCAAGCTGCCGCTCGCGCAGTGCGCCCAACATATCGTTGACAAACTCCTGCGCCTGATATTCTACCAGCGCGGCGACTTCTTCCCCGTAGCTGCTCCCCTGCCCCTGCAAGAGAATGGCATCCACATCTGTTTCCTCTAACAGAATGTCCAAATCGGAGCTGGCTTTAGAGCGGATGCGGTTGTACAGCAGAATCACGCCGTTTTCCAGTGAGTCACAGGTAGACAGGTCGGCGCGGCCGTTCTTCAGCAGCAGATAGTCCGCTGTGAAGCCGCCCACATCCAGAATCAGCGCGCGCGGTACCGTTGCCAGCTCGCCCAACATCATGGCTGCTGCCGCAAATGCCTGCGGATAGCACTGCACATTGCGGATCAGAATGCTGTACAGCTTGTCACGGTAGGAAAAGTAGATAGGTTCCTTGCGCTTGAAGTAGCGCACGAACGCTTTGTTCTGCGCACCAAAGTGTGCGGGCGGCAGTCCGATGGCAAGGTCAATGGGCATCAGCCCGGAGGTATAAGCGCCCTGCGCTTCGATTTCCTCCGCGATGGCAAACAGCGACAGGATAAAGAAGCGCTCGTCTGTGGTTTTGTCCTTCTGGTACGGGATGCGCTGCGCGGACAGTGTATAGTAGCTGCCGCCGTATTTCAGTACGTCCCTGCCGTAAGGTCTGGTTTTGCTTTTCTGTACACCGGAAACAATGGCGTTTCGTGGACGGTTTTGACCTGTTTGTTGCCGTGGTCGATAGCAATAAGCATAACATCAACTCCCTTCGATGCTTATATTTACCTTATCGTTTTGAATACGTCATTTCCCAACAAATTTACGCATTATTTATTTGTTTGCATTTCCCCGGCGGGTGCGCTATAATGGGCAAGGTAAGTAAAAACACAGGAGTCTGCCATGAACAAAACGCTTGAAATCAGTGCTATGCAGTATGATTTTCATACCTTGCTGAAAGTTTCCGATATATGCGGTCTTACCGGCGAAATCGGCTTCCATGATACGGACACCGGCTACCTCGTCAGCTTTCCCGATGATGACGGCAAAGCCGATCAGCGTATGGCAGAATATAAGAAGCGGCTTGTCGATCTTGAAAACAACATCTGGAATCGGTAATTTGTGTGACCCGCCGGGGAAATTCATATAGGTAAAAGGGAAGCCCCTTCCGCTGAAATTGTATCAGCGGAAGGGGCTGTGTTTATATTGTATTCAGTATTTCCAACGCCCTTGACAGGGGCATCACTTTCTGGCACTTTGCCTTTTGGGAGTCATATCTTACTTTCTTACCGTCCGGCATCACAGCTATGGCGTTTTCTGTCAGAACTGCAGCTTTCAATTTTGAAACATAGCGATGTACCTTCCCCTGTCGGTCAATCCTAGCATGGGGCAGGATAAGTTCTGCTGTTCCCAGTTTAATTTTTGCTTCTTTTGGCAGCGGCGAAAGCCATTTGTAGGTTTCTCTCTCAAAAGCGGTATCCCACATAGAATACTGGTAGGTGCGCCCGCCAAAGAAACTATCCTGTCGTTCCATATATTCAAAGTGTTCTGTCCGTTGCGTTACCATCTGCGCCACGCGGGCGGCATTCAGTTCCATCTCCTCTAAGCAGATGTACTCATGTCGTTGATGTTCACAGTAGTAGCCGCAGCTGATATTGACTGCAGCTGTTTCCAGATACGGTGCGATATAAGATATGTCACTACACGAACCACCTGCTGTTTCAAATCCGAACGAGGTAACGAAGTCCTCAAACTCCGGGTTATCGCAGCGGTAAAACACAGCATCATTACTGCCCCGGCGGTCAAGCTCTACAATGTAGTTTACCTGTGGCCGCAAAGGACCTCTTGTGAATTTCTTTGCACCTACACAGCCGACTTCCTCATCCTCACAGAAAAGCACATGACAGTTTGTTGTGCGCAGGATCTGCAAAATCATCCAGACTCCGCATCGGTCATCACCGCCGATGCCCTGCGGTGACATGGCTACTGCCCCATCTGCCGAATAGCATATCTGCTCGACAGGTTGGCGGTGAACCGTGTCCATGTGGGCCACCAGCAGCACGGGGATTGTTCCCTCTGCATACAGATAGCCGGGCTTATCGGTGATGGGGTAACCCCTGCTTTTCAGTTCGGCTTTCAGCGTCTTTTTCAATTCCATCTGCGGCAGGCGCAGAATGGTTTCAAACGTCAATTCTTGCATGGATTCCTCCTTTATGCGGCAAGGCCGTTCATCTGATTTGGGCAGAAACGATTGGCACCGATGGGAAGGCAGCCGCTTATGGATTGCGCAGTTTCTGCATACGCTTATCACTTGCTCATAGCAGGCAGGGCAAATCCCACGCTGCTCGCCGGAACGGGTAATTCCGATGCGCGGCATACCGATAAACTCCTCTCCGCAGGCAGTGCAGCGATAACTGCATTCCTTACAGTAAAAGTGGTTATCAATATATCGCCCATATCCATGCACCGTTTTACCGCAGCCTTTGCAGACAAACATACTACCGCATTCTGCACAGCGTATCGAGCGGTGGTCTTTCTGTTCCCCGCCGCAGCAGACACAGCGGGCCACCGAGCCAATCGTCATTTTGCCATAGTCGGTCTCCCCTTTCAGCAGAGATACTACCGCATACCCATACTCATAGTCGGGATAATGATTGCTGTCCGCCGCAGATTCGCAGTAAGGTTCGGTGTCTTTTCCGCGCTTGATCGACCACAGATTCGGCTTGTCAAGGCATGTTGCGATAGCCTGTTGGACGATGCCTCGATACAGAGTTTTCTGGTCTTCCAAATCTGTAGGATACAGGCGTGATTGCAGCAAAACATTATCCTTATAGCAGAAAATTTCTCGCGTAATGCGCGGGGCTGTATGGAAGTCCTGCGTGTACTCGTCACTGACCGTGAAGAAAATCATACTGACGGCATCGCCCATATAGGACTGGCAGCCGCCGTGATAACTGCCCCTCTCTAAGCAGTGGCAGGAACTCCAAGTGTTGTCGCGGTTAGACATTTCGAGAAAATCGCAGGGGTGGATAGATAACACAGCGGTTTCTCTATATGCGCCGGGTTCAGGGCATCGGCCAGCCGCGCAAACAGTGCATTGTAAGGTTTGACCGTGCGCATATAGCGGTTGTCCGGCTCGCCGGCCTCCGCTTCTTCCTCGATTTGGTCGAGATGAAATTTCAGGCAGAGACGATTGATAATGCGACTCGCCTTTTGCCCCGGTGCACACTTGATGCCGCCGTACTGTCGAATCGTGTCCAAGCGGTACTCGTTTGGTATCCTGGCATAGTCTGCGGTTGCCGCACGCAGGGCTGTTTCAAAGTTCTCGTACACTGTATCATCCGTGCAGGCCCTGCGGCCCAGTTCAAGGATGGCGGCGCGCGTTCATCTACCGTGATGCGGTCAATTTCCCGGCGCTCCTCCACGCGGAACACGATTGCCAGTTCTTTCTCGTTCCATATCGGATGCCTGCGCAGAAGCTGCAAAAGCCCCTGCTTCTGTTCACTCCATTGTGTAAGGTTTGCTGTGACACCTTCCTCCGAAAACGGCTTCTGATACTTGTGCATGACCTCGTAAAATTGCTGCTTGAGTTCGTCCATCATTGTAATCTCGCCTTTCTTGATTTTTTATTTTTAACGCCGGGCGGCGCTAAACCAAAACAAAAAAAGCGAGAATAACTTTTCTTCGCTGCCAATCGCAGCACAAAAGTCATTCTCGCTTTATGCGGGGCATCCTCCCGGCGGATAAAAAAATGCCCGCATTGCACAGACCAGACGGTCAGCGGCATTGCAGGCACAAAGTACAAAAATAACAACGTGTGTCAGTGCAAATTGCTTTACAGGACACATAAATTATTTACATTAGTATGATAACACACTTGAGGGTAAACGTCAATTCTCTTTTTATCTTTACACCCTCATACACCAAATTCAAAAAATCAATTTGAAAGACATCAATAATCAAAATATTGTAAAAAGATTATCTGGCAATAGCACCAACTAAAACAGGTACAAAGCATTATAGCGGTTTGGACGTTTTCTTCGTCCTCGGTCTTACTTCGCTTTTTATTCAAATTACGTGCTCATTTAGTATGTGTCGTCAGATGAAATAATCAAGTAATAATCTTCCGCCAGCGCATTTAAAGCAGAACGCGACACTAAACCTGTTGGAATTTTAGAAAAATCCGAAATGTAACAATTAACGATATTAAGCGATAAAATTTTCTTCAAAAAATCTTTAGTAAAGTCACTTCGCTCATTTTCTGTGTAGAGTCGATCCAACAAGTAAAGAAATATATAACTAAACCCTGGTGCATTCGAACCAAAGTACACATCGTTTTTGCATATATTATAAATTCGGCATAAGAGCGGTGACGAAAAAAAGATTCTCATCTTCTGGCGGATTTAATGTTGCCGCAGACAAAATATTGATGAGCAAAGAAATATAGTACCTTCCATACCGCTTCGATTTAATATTTGCCTTGCGGTATTCCCGAAGAGTGTAATCTAAATAAGCAGTCAAATCATTCTCATCTTGGCTAATTTGCAAATCAAAGAATGTCGTAATCTCTGAGATTTTATCGATATCTGCCACAAAGAAGCTCTTTATCCAGAAGCAGTCTGTGCGTGGAATTTTATGTCCCTTTCGCTTCTGTTTACTAATAATTGTCGAATCAATCGAGATTCCTATTCCCTTAAGAACATTTTGTGCCACATATACCCTGCTAATATCCGCCCCTGAAAAGTTTTGACAGTACAAGTTTTTTTATCAACAACAGAAGCATTCAACGTTCCACATGCTACTGCTGCTACAAAAAAAGCGTTGCTGCATAAGTAATTCAGCACGCAAGGTATACAGCGTAGAAACAATCTGTGACAGTGTTGAAGCCTCGAGGTAAGCGCAGTCACTAAAAGCATAGGCCTCGCATCCTTCAACAAGGCTACGTTGCAGGCAATTTGTGAAAATAGAAATACTTTTGCTGTACGAAGTAGCATCATCAGTGGATAGATTTTTGGTTCCGAGCAAGTCTAGAAAGGCAATATAGCTCATAAAATCCCCCCATAGCATAAGTCACTCGACTACACTATTAGATGTAAAATCACCGCCGAATAATCTTGAAAAAAGCAAGGTATGGATAATAACGAGCAACTCTTTCATACATCGAGAGCGGGACAATCTTTACTGTCCCATTTTTCCAACTCTTTCGCCCAAAAAAATCCAGAATCTTTTGGGCCTCCTTATGACGTTTTTGGACGACGGTTCATCACTAACATAATGTAAGGGCCTGGGTTTGGAATCTTTTTGTACTCCTTTTGAACTTTCTGCCGAGAAAGCTGTTTTTCCTTAGTAAAGTATAATAATTGTTGTTCAAGGGAGGGTTCAACTAAAATGTAAGGTTTCAAAAAGTCAATCCAAATGGCCTCATACTTCTTGCAGTCAAAATTATCTACTCCGATATCGTGACACGAAAACGCAAAAGAGTAATAACTTATGCTATCCAAGCAAACTTGTTTCGCTTCATCCGGAACGGTCAGATTATGTTCGTAGGCATAAGCCAATTTCTTCTGTGAAAATTCTCTACGGAACGCAAGATCATTTTTCGGGGAAGTAAAACTTCCCCAAGAATGGTACATCGCAATATCCGTAAGAATATCAACACAAATCGATTCAACCGCCTTAATGCTAGGAACTGCATAAACCGCATTGACATTTTGCTTGGCTCTCACTGTGGCCTCATAATGAACAAGGTCAACTTCCACAATATGAGAAATTTTAGCCGAATCAAAGTATTCCGCCGTGATAATGTAAGACGCAGCTGCATTTGTAGAAACGATAATGCGAAGATCTCCTGATTCAGCGATGTCGGCAGGATTAGGAAGCAACTCGATTCGTATCTGCGGAATAACTGCACCGCACACCTGATTCAGTGTATTGATACGATTATTTAACTGTTTTTGCAAATTGTTGCGTAGAGAAAGAACAAGTTGCGTTTGAGTGTTTACTTCTCCTCTAGAATCTCGGATAGCAACAACGGCACGGCGAAGAATATCATTGCTACATGATAAGAGAGGCGGAATAGATTTGGATTTCTTTTTCATAGAGAGTGGCCTCCTGTATTATCCATAATAACGCAAAAGCTTTCTTTGAGCAACAGAAAAAGCAGCATACAATGCATAATTAAACATGCCGAAATGTATCGAATAAATATCCATATCTTCGAAATCAATAGTATCTCAATAGAATTATAGACAACAAGGATTTTTTTGCAATATAGCAAATCCCACAATATTTCCAGACGCAATTTGTATGAGATGTTCACTTACATCCCAAATTGATTAGCTCCATTAACAAGTGAATAGAATGAATCGTTTTTTGATCGAAGACCTTTTGAAATCCTCGAATACTCCAATTCTGATATTCAATTGGAGTATTTTCTCTTTTAGTGAAGTCCGTCGGTTTTATTATTAATTTTGTTAATAGCACGCTTGATAAATACAATTCTTCTTTGAGATACAACTCATCTTTTTTGATTTCTAGTTATAGTAGAATAACTTATTCGTAAAGTAAAAGTCTCCCACTTACATCATCATTGTAAATGAGAGACTTTTCTGTTTTATGATTTCTTCGTTGGTGAGTTTTTCATCCTCAACCCCAGCCAACTTTCCAGTGTCTGCAAATCGCTAAACAGAATGTCGTAAACCTCATCGCTTACCAGCGGCGTATGGGCTTCATACGCCGCGCGGCAGCGGTTCAGGTGGTCTGTCAGTTCCCGCAGCTTGTCGATAAAAGCGGCTTTTTCCTGCCATTCTTCGGTTCTCATTGGCTTTTGGGGGCGCAGCGGCCGAAATTCAACTCGTGGATCACCGACAGGATGGTTTCATCGTCATCCCAGTCGGCGGAAAACGCTGTCGGCGCATAAGTGCCGTCCAGTAGGACCATTACTCTCCCCTGCTCAATGCGCAGGGTCACATCCTTGCGCCGGGCGCAGACGATGGCGAGATTTCCGATTTGCTTCATAATGTAAGCACTTCCTTTCTTACGCAGCCTGTAAAGCCATAGGCAGCACCTTACGGCTCCACAGGTCAATGAATTTCTGTACTTCTTCTGTTGGTTTGCTGTTATGATCGCCGTGGATCTGTGCGATTTTGCCATCGCGCACTTCTACGGTCACATACGGCTTTTTCGGCTCTTCCACGCGGCGAACAAATACAATTAAGCATCTGCCCTCTGCCACGTTGTCAATATATCCGCCAACACAGTGGTGCAGCGCTTTTCCCTCGTCAACAAGGTCGTTGGCTCGTTGTGGGCAGACGATTTGCAGTTCTTTATTGGAAAGAGCCGCTTTCCGCGCAAAGCCCGCGTAGGCCATGCAGAATGCCTTGTTTTTCTGTGCATCGTTGATCTTTTGGATACGCTCTGCTTCTCGGTCATGCGCCGCTGCGCAGTTTTTCGGGAACAATACCGATTTATCTTTCATGTCATAGGCCTGCCTGCGGCACATATGCAGGTAGTCCACATAGGTTGTCACCAGCGTTCCTATTGTCAAATCACGGTATCTGTTGAGCGGGCGTGTTTCACAATAAATTGGGAATTGCGCCTCCATGTAGCGCATGAACTTTTCCGCCGTCATGTACCGGAACACATCCGTAGGAATTTCCGCCACTTTGTTGTCGATTTTCCATTGAAATAGCGCTTTCCTGCTGCACAGGTTGATTGCCACATAGGGTTGATACTTTTTCAGCATCGCCATGGTTGCATTTTTCTCCAGCAGAAAAGACACATCTTCTTTCTGCACGCGCAGAATACGATGCGTTTTTGGTTTGCGTTTCATCCAATGCATCACTGAACCCGTCGCGGTAGACAACGTCTGACACAATGTCCCTAAAGCCCACTTTCGTCAGTCGTTCGATCAAAAGCGGGTGCTGTAAGTACATTTTCAGGTAGTAGCTGACCTGCATCGGGTTATATGTCTGCTCATAGAACTGCCGCAGTGCGCAGTATTCCCAAAGCGTGCCATACAGCACTTTTTTCAAGTCCCGGCAGATATATTGCACCGATTTCTTCAGAAATAAAGCACTCTATACCGAACAAGGCTCCCGGATGATGGCCGTGCCGCCAATGGGTCACACTATCATAGTCTCTACTATAATAGTAGGGCTCAATGGTCGCCTTTTTGCCATCATCGCCGCAAACAAATATACGCATGACTTCATACGCGGATTTTCTGGTGGTATCCTTTCCTTTGACGTAAGACCAGTACAGCTTATAGATGCGCACCACAAGCTCATGCGGGCTGATTTGCTGGACTACCTGACAAGTTTCCCTGTCTTCATAGTAGGCAGCCCTTCTCCCCTGCGCCTTGGCTATGACCTTCTGGTCACATTTTGGGCAGCGCAAAACATCGTTGTTTTTGGGCCTTTTTATTACAGAAAACTTCTCGCAATAGGTGCAGTACACCTGTGTTTTGACTCGGCCGTTATTGTAGTCATAGAACAGGTAGTGCGGCATTATGTGCTTATCTGCCCAGCGCTTCAAGTTGGCGGGCGTTTGTGGCACACTGCTCATTTTGTTCAGAACTACAGTATCCCGCTTGTAGCGGCGGATTTTTGTCTGTTGGTCACGAATATCCTGCTGGTACCAATTCAGTTCCCACAGAACTTTCGTGGGATCACTTTTTGCTCCGATATACCTGGCAATCGTATGGCATCCAGCCTTTTTATAAAACACGCAGGATTGCAAAAAATCTCCCATGTAATAGTCTGTTAGGTGCTGCACCATAGCATCCCGCCACTTGACATTGCCTTCGGCATCGCGTTCCAGCGTGGCAAAGGTATCCTTGCCCTGAAACACAACCCACTTTGGCATACGGTCATTTGCTTTCAGGCGTTCACATTCATAAAAGTAAACTGCCAGCACTCTATGCCCACCGAGCAGCTTGACTGCGGCAGTGACAAGGTATTTCACCCGTTCTGTGTACAGCACACCGGCATTCAGGCTGATGTGCAGCGGGACATTGGCCGCATGGCGGCAGGCTCGTTTGTCCAGTTTCATCCTGCTGCCTCCTCTGTGCCGAAGTCACCAAAGGTGAGCTGTTCTTCATCTGCGGGTTTCGGGGCAGGCTTAGGTGCTGCCTTTTTGGGCTTCTCTTTTTTGCCGGTTTTGGACGCTTTCCCATTGTAGGTCTTAGGTACAAACTTTTCTTCGGGCTCTGCATCCTCTTTGACATCGGCATCGCGGAAATACTCCCGCGCCCACTGGTAGCAGAGTTCGTCCGGCACATCACCGCCGAAACCGCCGCCCATAGGCTTCTCATCGTTGTCCTTCATTTCCTGTTCCAGATACTCCCGCGCCTTGCGGTTGATGTAGTGGAAGCAGTTTACTATCTTTTTCTTAGGGTTCATCACAAGCCGGGCAAAGGCGGGGTCAGTCAGACACTCGGTCTGCACATCCTCCATAACGCAGAGCTTCATGTTGCGGCGGGTCAGGCGCTCGGTGTCCTGCGAGACGCGGTTCATGGATGCCTGCATCACGTCGTCATCCGACATGGCGGCAAGTCGGTCCAGCTCCTGCTGTTCCCGCAGTTTCTTCTGCGCCTGTTTTGCCTCCCACTCAGCTTTGCGCTTGGCTTCGGCGGCATCAAATTCAGCCTTTTTGCGGGCTTCTTCTGCTTCCTCCTCTTGCGGTTTCGGCTTCGGGGGTTCAACCGGCTCAAATTCTTCGCTGAAAGAATCTACGGTTTCACTGTCCGAGGACACCTCGAAAGCATCATCCTCGGCGTCGCGGTTCATCATATCAATTTCAGATAATATACCCATTGTCCTATCCTTTCTAAAAAAGGCAGAGAGCCGCCATACGGTAGCTCTCTGCCATAACTTTTGCGCGGCTTTAGGCCGCATTTTCTTTTACTTCTTCCTGCCGCAAAGCAAGCTGCCAGTCATCTATACCCTTGTAGGCAGTATTCCAGACAAGGCTTGTGCTTTGCAGCCCGGCCGCATGGGCGATCTGCTGGACCTTTTCGGCCGCAGATGCCACATACTCATTTTCTAACTTGTCCATGTCGTAGGCTTCCACGACCAGCTTGGTGCCGTTCTGCGCCATGCAGCGCAGCGCGGATTCCAAGCCGTTCAGACTGTTCACCCCTGCCACAGCGATAAATGAGCGTCCTGTCAGGCAGTGAGCAATATCGGCTTTGAGCAGCCCTTCCGTCACATACACGGTCTTGGCAAACGGCTCGCCCACAAAATGCAGCGGGCTGCCGGAGGTCACACCATGCGGCTTACCGATTGAGGACAACCAGATATACTTAGCCCCGCTTTTACCCGGTGGGTCATCCCTGCGGCGCAGCGGTGTGTCCAGCCGTATCTGCATACCGCAGATCAGACCATCTAAACCGACAGCCGGGAGCAAGATGCCCGCCGTGCGGCTGCCGAAGTTGATCGTCCACCGCCCGGCATCGTCTTGATAGAAGCCCGGTACGCCCTGTAAGGTACAGCCCTGCCGCCGCAGCGCTCGGCATAGCCGCGGCACAGAAACGCAGGCGGGGTTGATTTGAGTCCGAACCTTGCAATCTGGTATTCGGTCAACCCGCGCCGCGGTGACAGCAGATGCGCTTTGTGCGTGGGTGTCAGCGGCAGCATGGAGAGCAGCAGCGAGTAGGTCTGGTGTATCTCCTGCGGGGTAGCGCGGGCATTTTGCTCCGGCTTTATCCCGATGCAGTCATTCACCCTTGGCCGGGGTGTGTACCGCCCCAGTGCCTCGCATATCTCGCGGTAGGCATCGGCATTGCTGGTGCAGTAATAGTGGGCATACAGTGCCAGCATACCGCCCGCCGCGCCGCAGCGATTGCAGCGCCAGACGTTTTTGTCTGTGTTGACGTTGAGCCGCCCGCGCTGGTCTCCGCAAAAGGGGCAGTTCAGGTACAGGCTCGACGGCAGACGGCGCGGACGGTAAGCCCCAGAAGTTCTACCACATCGGCAATGCCAAACGGAAACGTATCGGAAGATGAGGTCATGCAAAACGGCCTCCTTCCCGGTTATCCTGCCTGTTTCTCCTGCAAGCTGTCCCATATGATGGCGGCCGCCGCGCGAAGAATGTTGTTCTCGCCCTGATAGCCTTTCACATACCAGCGCAGGCTGGCGGCACGACGGTCAGCCACCTGTGCCAGCGTCCAACCCTTGCAAGTACCGCAGTCAACGATGACGTTCTGCGCCTGCTCGTAGGTCATCTGCCGGCGGATCTCCTCCACAGGGCTGCTTTGAGTATATGCAGCGGCGGGAGGTTCCTGCTCCAGCACAATGACATTCTGCGGCTGCTCTGCCGGGGTCTGCGCAGGCTGTACGGATTCCCGCACAACAGTCTTGGGCTTTTCCACAACTTCTGCCGTGACCTGTTCGGGAACGGGCATATCGTCTGCCATGATGGCATCCAGCGGGTCAGCCTTGACAGGCTCCTGCGGGGCTGTCTTCACAGTTTCTGGCTGCTTCTGCACAGGTTCTGCGACTTCTACTTTTCGTCTGCACAGGCTTGGCATCTGCCGTTTTTACCTGAACAGGCTTTGCAATCTCTACTTTCGCTCCCACCGGCACTTCACTGCCGTATTCCTCTGATTCACTGCCCACATCGGCAAACTGGATGCCGAAGCCTGCATTGGAGAGCGCCGTATCCAGTGCTTCCTCCTGCGCGGCCTCCACATACAGCCCACCGGGCGTTGCATCCAGCGTGCAGTTGGCGACATAGCTGCTCAACGGCTCGGCATCCTCACGGTCACGGTAGACCTTGGCTTCAAAAATCGCCATCTTCTCGGTGATGCGCAGGGCGTTGAGCTTCAGCCGCCCCGTGGGGCATGCCAGCCGGAACCACAGCTTTTTGTACCGCAGATCCAGACGCATCACGTCCTCCCCTGTCTTGCGGGAAATTGTGCGACGCAGGAATTTCAGCGGATCAAAGCCGGGTACATGATTCAGCGCGGCCACAGTGGCGTTGGTGGTGTACAGCATAGGTTCTTGATTCCCTTTCATGGGTAATTTCTCCCTTCATTATTACATTCAGCCGGCCTGTTGCAGTTCCGGCAGTACATTTCGTTCGGTGTGGTAGGCCTTGCAGTACAGGCGGATGCGCTCGCCCAGCATGGTATTGCGCTTGCTGATGTCGGCACGATGGACTGCCATAAAACAGGATCGGCTTATGCCCCCACAAGGGATGACTTTTTTTTCTTGGCGCGGGGTCACGGCTGTATACAATAAAATTTACGATACAGCATGATTGTGTGTGCCTTGACGATGGGGGATAATGACCGTTTCGAACTCCGATCCCATTGCTTTATGAATCGTAGTAGCGTAGGCAAGGTCAACATGCGCCAGTTGTTCCGGCGTGTAAGTCAACTTGCGGTCGCCGCCAAAAATCCAT
>ENA-OQAX01000129-OQAX01000129.1-human-gut-metagenome-genome-assembly--contig:-NODE-129-length-16603-cov-1.992717_pt1 | contig 16603 bp, 21 predicted proteins | sample MGYA00242741_ERZ504539 | MGnify/ENA primary metagenome ERZ504539 (study PRJEB26092, sample SAMD00036277) | human gut metagenome | host: Homo sapiens | study: EMG produced TPA metagenomics assembly of... | reverse complement strand
AATCTACCTTCCGACGGATGCTGAACCCCTCCGACTCTATCCGCTGCAAGATATCCGCCCGTCTTTTCCGCCCTGCGGTTTTCCGCAAACATAGGATACAGCACCACCGTTCCGTCGTCGTGAAAGGACACCCAGTTGTTCGGAAATATGGAATCCGGAGTATGAGGTATCGGGGTATCCTGCACCGCTATTACCTCTATGCCGTTTGCACGCAACTTATCCACCATGCCCCGAAATTCCTTCAAGGCACAAGCTTGTACTGTTTCACCTGCCGCAACTGTCCGCTGCTGGAAATAATTGTTGGCCGCTGTTTCTTCATTGAACCCGAAGGCCACGGGTTCCACCATCAAAATGTGGTTTGTTGTTTGTTTAGTCATTTTCTCGGATTAATGGTAAGGTGGAGCAGCGCAACAGTCCGCCCATCTTAGATATTTCATAATAAGGTACACGCTCTACCGTCATTCCCCATACCTCTTCCATAAAGGTATTCAGGCGGATAAAGTTCCTTTCAGAAACCACCACCTCAGGAGAGATGGAAAAGACATTCGTATTCATATAGTACATCTCTTCCCGCGTTATTTCAAATACATTCTCCCTGCCGAACAAATCGAGCAGAGTATGATAATCCTGAGGATACATAAATCCGTCCTTATAAATAATCGCATGCCCTTTCCCTACCGGCATAAAAGGTACAATCCAGATGCCAGAATCCCCGCACGTGGATCTGTATTTATGTTTTTTCGAGCTCCAAGGGGATGAATTATCTTCCCCGGAACAGATTTCTTTCAGAAAGGAAAAAGCATACCGGTTGGTACGGTGCCGTCTTCATCTGCGGGTAATCGGGCTGGGTATAAAGGCCTACAAAACACTATATTATTGTAAAGCACCACATCACCTCCCTCTAACGTGCGCCTTTTCGGGAAGGTTGAAAATCTTGTTATAAGCTATCTGATTATAGACCACTTCGTAAGCTTCCTTCTCATCTTCCCTGTTGGGGATGATGTTGGAAACAATAATCTTGTCGTCAATCACAAACCCCACATCACGGGCAAACACCTGATTACAATTCTCCAGTGTCCACGGGCGATAGACCTGTACCCCATATTTCAACAATACGCTTTCAAAGCATCTCATCTCTTTGAAAATATCTTCTTCATGGGGGTATATGTTATGCAATACGGACTCGTATGACTTGGCGTCATAAGTTTCTTCCAGCGTGGGGACCTTCCCTATGGAACCGGGTTGTCCAAGCACCACAGCTTTCAATGTAGAAGTTTCATTCTTTACGTTAAGCTGCATAAATCTAATATATTTATGCAAATATAAGAAGTTTACTCAACTAAACAAATGAATTGCCCGAATAATTCTACCCTATTGATTTATCAATTATATTTGTAACCGAAAAAAGAAGGTAAGATGAAAAAACAAGAACTTTATAACAAGGTGAATCGCTTATTTTCTAAGAAGCGATGCCTGTTGCCGAAACCGAACTCATTACAATAACCCATTCGAGTTATTGATAGCTGTTATCCTGAGTGCACAATGCACGGACAAACGGGTAAATATGATCACCCCTCCTCTTTACCGGGATTTCCCGACTCCTGAGGCACTGGCTGCTTCGACGCCGGAAGTGATTTATGAATACATACGGAGTGTAAGTTATCCCAACAACAAGGCAAAACATCTAGTAGGCATGGCGCAAATGCTGGTGAAAGATTTTCATAGCGAAGTACCGGGAACATTGGAAGAACTGGTCAAACTGCCGGGAGTGGGACGCAAGACAGCCAATGTCATCCAAAGTGTAGTATTCAATAAAGCGGCCATGGCGGTAGATACACATGTGTTCCGCGTGAGCCACCGCATCGGGCTGGTTCCTCAAACCTGCACCACACCGCTGGCTACCGAGAAATATCTGATGAAGTATATTCCGAAGGAGATTGTGCCCACCGCACATCATTGGCTTATTTTACACGGAAGATATGTTTGTGTGGCACGGACACCGAAATGTTCGGAATGCGGGTTGAACGGATTGTGCCGGTATTCGTTGAAGCCGGCTTTATAAACAAATTTTCATTCCATCGTATGCAAAATGCACATGCGGCGGCAATAACCGTTCAGCATCAGCATGTAATCCTATATGATGACTCATGTGAATAAAATAGGTTTCCCCGGCTCCTATTCTTTGTGCATTGTCCAAAGCCTCCTTCAAATTCTGGTGGGTATGGTGAGGCTGAGGACGCAATGCATTCATTACCAACACATCCAGTCCTTGCAGCAAATCATATTCAGCCCCAGGCATCGTCAACATATCGGTAATCCATGCCATCCGGCCGATACGGTATCCCAAAATGGGCAGTTTGCCGTGCATTACCCGAAGAGGTGTCACCTCTACTTTGTTTCCTTCGGGATTGCCGATAATAAAAGGAGAATCGGGAACAATTTCCTCTAATGTAATACGGGGAACTCCCGGATAAAGATGTTCGGCAAAACAATAAGGAATACGCTGGCGTAAACGCTCTGCCGTATATTGTTCGGCATAAACCGGCACATCGCGAAAACGACAGAAAGGACGCAAATCATCCAAGCCTCCTACATGGTCATAGTGTTCATGAGTAATCAAAACACCGTCCAACGGCTTGAAATAGTTCAACCGTATCATCTGTTCACGGAAATCGGGACCGCAATCTATCAGAATCCGGAGCCCTTCCGTTTCTACCAGTCCCGAACAACGCAAACGGTTGTCCCGGGGATCGCTGCTGGTGCATACCGGACATTTGCACCCTATTTCCGGGTACTCCCGTAGACGTTCCGCTGCCTAGTATTGTAATCTTCATATCATACCTTATATAAAATTCACTTCGGGAGAGATAGCCACCCCGAACTTTTGAAGCACAGACTCCTGTATCCGTCTGGCAAGAGCAATCACTTCATCTCCCGTAGCGCCTCCACAGTTCACCAAGACCAATGCCTGTTTAGAATGAACACCCGCGCGTCCTATTTGTTTGCCTTTCCAGCCGCAACGGTCTATCATCCATGCAGCAGGAATCTTCACCCTATTGCCATCCACCTCATAATGTGGCATATCAGGATACTGTTGCTGTACTATTTCAAACTGCCTGCGTGGAATAATCGGATTCATAAAGAAACTTCCGGCATTTCCCTGCACCCGGGGATCGGGCAACTTGGCTTCACGCACGGCAATAATCACCTTCCTTACATTCTCCAATGCCACCTCACCTCCTCGCTTTTCCAATTCGCCACGCACATTTCCATACTCCAGATTAAAAACCGGCTGCTTACTTAAACGATAAGTGACGTAAGTCACTATATATTTACCTTTCAAATCTTTCTTGAAAATGCTTTCACGATAAGCATAACGGCATTCCTCTTTGGTAAAAATCCGTTTCCTGCCGGTTTCCACCTCGACGGTTTCCACACTTACAATCAAATCTTTTGCCTCAACACCATACGCACCGATATTCTGAACGGCAGAAGCACCCACTTCACCGGGAATCAATGACAGATTTTCAGCACCATACCAACTGTTTTTCACGGTATATGCCACAAAATCATCCCACACCTCACCGGCTCCTGCCCTTACCTCTATTTCCTGTTCGTTTTCAGCAACCACCTCATACCCCCGGATAGCCGAATGCAGGACAGTTCCCGCATAATCACCTTTAAAAAGCAAATTGCTTCCTCCGCCAATATGCAACCAGTTACCGGCCATCAGTTTTTTTATCCGACAAGATGGATTGCAGCTCTGTCACCGATTCATATTCCACAAACAAAGATGCCTTCACATCCATACCAAATGTATTATGAGGCAACAGAGAGTAGTCTTTTATTTCCTTCATTTACAATCAAATCAATCGCTCAGATCCTCAAACTGCATCAGTTTCCACAAACCGTGGCGCCGTTCAAATAGAGCGTATTATTAAATCCATTGCCAAAACCTTTCATTTCAATCACCTTCGTATTGGAATGCACATTCTCGTTCTGGCCATAGTTTACATTAGTCAGATTCTCACGAGGCAATACAGGCTGGAATGCGAACCATTGCCCGGCCTCCAAAGTCGTTTCCAATATCTGAAACTCGTCTTCGGGATCAGCGGTCACAAACTTCAACGGTTCGTGCAAACGAGACAACTGGAAAACAGAATCATTGGCAAAAACGTTCATAAAACTCAAAGAAGTCCTCCTTACCGGTATCCTCTCTCGGCATATCCGCAAAATCTATGGCTTCCAGTTTCCACAGCCCCTTCAGCCGCTCAAAATAGTACCGCTTGATTTTTCCCTTCTTCAAGTAAATCCATTCTATCTTGACACTGGTTAGACCCGTATCTTTCTCCATTTCCATGTCTTCCGCCTTATCGAACAGAACTGTATAGGCATCCTGCCGGCTGAATAAAGGATCGTGTTTCCATTGCTCCTTTTCAATGTGCTCTTTCTTTTCCATTGTATAATACGGCAAAGGGAACACGATGCGTGACAATTGTAATTTTTCATCACTGGCAAAATTGTAGAAAAAGTCGGCAAAACTTTCGTCGGCCGTAGCGGGAACCATTGGTTCTTCCTCTACCGCAGCCATCGCTTCTGTTGTGTCCGGGGGTGCAGTCAGCGAATCAATCTCCTCAGTAAGCGTCTCGAAGGGGTCCATTTTCTTTTTTCCCACCTCCACAGGAGCTTATCAGCATAAGCAGACAAACTCCGATTATAAGTTTTCTCATTTTCTATATTTAGAAAAAAATCGATGCAAAAATATCGTTTTTTTAGTTTTCAGCAAAAATATATGGGTTTTAATTCGCTAACTTTGCGGTCATTAAAAAATAAAGAAGAAACTATGTTAGCTAAAATAGAACAATTACTTCAGGAAATTGAAGGCTTGCAAGCAGCCAATGCGGAAGAATTGGAAGCCTTGCGCATTAAATATCTTAGCAAAAAAAGGAGCGATTAATGAGTTGATGGCAGACTTCCGCAACGTACCTGCCGAGCAGAAAAAAAGAGGTGGGTATGAAACTGAACGAGCTGAAGAACAAGGCTCAGGAGCGTATCGCCTCATTGAAAGAAGCTTTCGAAACCCAAGATAACAGCGCAGCCGAAATGGATCTTACCCGTACGGCTTATCCCATCGAACTGGGAACACGTCACCCGCTGAGCATTGTAAAGAATGAAATCATTGATATATTCCATCGGCTGGGCTTCAGTATTGCCGACGGTCCCGAAATAGAAGACGACTTGCACGTATTCACTGCCATGAATTTTGCCGAAGACCATCCTGCACGTGATATGCAAGATACTTTCTTCATCGAAGCCAATCAGGAAGATGTGAAAAAGAACATCGTACTTCGCACTCACACCTCTTCCGTACAGGCAAGAGCTATGGAACATTCGCAACCTCCTATCCGCATCATCTGTCCGGGACGTGTATACCGCAATGAAGCGATCAGTTATCGTGCCCATGCATTCTTCCATCAAGTGGAAGCACTCTACATTGACAAGAATGTATCATTCACTGATTTGAAGCAGGTATTGCTGTTGTTTGCCAAAGAAATGTTCGGCGAAGATACTCAAATCCGTCTGCGTCCGTCCTATTTCCCGTTCACCGAACCAAGTGCCGAAATGGATATCAGTTGTAATATTTGCGGCGGAAAAGGTTGTCCGTTCTGTAAAGGCACAGGCTGGGTGGAAATTCTGGGATGTGGTATGGTGGATCCGAATGTATTGGAAGCCAACGGCATTGACAGCAAAGTTTACTCAGGCTATGCGCTAGGTATGGGTATTGAACGCATCACCAACTTGAAATATCGTGTAAACGATTTACGATTATTCTCTGAAAACGATACTCGCTTCTTGAAAGAATTCGAAGCAGCCAATTAATAATGTGTCAATGTGACCATGTGCTGATATGCCAATTGCCATGCGGAATAGAACGCGGTCAATTGGCATATTAACATATTGCCACATTAGCATATTGATACATTGACATATTAGCACATTATTGCTCATGAAGGACAAGCTGATTACCAAAATTATATAGAAATACTGGCAGCCAATTTTCTATTATTCTTTGGATTCTGGTTATTAATGCCTGTATTACCTTTCTACTTGGCGGAAGTTTTCGACGCTAACAAAACAACTATAGGGGCCGTACTTTCTTGTTACACCATTGCCGCCCTGTGCATACGCCCCTTTTCCGGCTATCTGTTAGATACATTTGCCCGCAAACCACTTTATCTGTTGGCTTATTTCACTTTTACCGCCATCTTCGGAGGATATCTCATTGCAGGAACACTAACCTTATTTATTTTATTCCGCATTATACACGGAGTATCATTCGGCATGGTGACAGTCAGCGGAAATACCATTGTCATTGATATCATGCCTTCTTCACGTCGTGGGGAAGGATTAGGATATTATGGGCTGGCAAACAATATAGCCATGTCCATCGGACCGATGACCGGACTCTTCCTACATGATGCAGGAGCAGACTATACGCTTATCTTCTGTTGCTCATTAGGTTCCTGCCTGATAGGATTTCTATGCGCCTCATTGGTAAAGACCACCTACAAACCTCCTGTAAAACGAGAACCGATATCATTGGACCGCTTTATTTTGCTTAAAGGAATACCGGCAGGTTTCAGTCTGTTATTACTATCCATCCCTTATGGCATGACCACCAATTACGTTGCAATGTATGCCAAGCAAATAGGTATCCAGTCATCCACCGGTTTCTTCTTCACCTTCATGGCGTTGGGAATGGCAGTTTCCCGTCTTTTTCTCCGGACGCCTGGTAGACCGGGGAATGGTTACTCAAGTTATTGAAGCCGGCCTGTATCTGGTCTGCTTCTGTTTCTTCGGTTTGAGTTCATGCGGATGGCTGACAACATGGAGTCTGCAATGGACCACTTATTTTCTGTTCACCATAGCTCTTTTTACTAGGTATTGGGTTTGGAACCATGTTCCCTGCCTATAACACGCTGTTTGTGAACTTGGCCCCCAACAACCAGCGTGGTACGGCAACCAGTACCTACTTGACTTCGTGGGATGTAGGTATAGCGCCGGCATGTTATTGGGCGGATATATAGCAGAAATAGCCACCTTCAAGATGGCCTATCTATTCGGAGCCGCACTCACTGTTATTTCGTTATTTTATTTTAGAAGCAAAGTGGCTCCCCACTTCCACCGACATAAGTTGCGCTAATCCTTATATGTCAGTACCATGATATGGGAAAGCCGGTCGTTCACAACCGACAATTGGGTTGAAAGAATAAACGAATGGAATAAAGGAGCATTCTCCAACAGAAATGCCGGCAAATAAGGCTCGAAACGTTCCGGGTTGCGGGAAATCTTGTTCATGTCCGCCACAAGCATAAAGGCTGCATCACGTGAAAGATTGGCTACACATTCATTGAACAATGTCCTGCTATTTCTTTCGTAGGCCTCTTCCATATAATTTGCCATGGAATCTTTATCAGCAGAAATAATCAAACTATCTTCCCTTATATCCGGAATATTCTTCAATTTTTCGGCCATCTGGTTCACACAGCCGCATGAATCAGGCATAAAAGTATCTCCGGTGAGGTACACCACATCACTGTTCATGTGAAAGTCAAACTCACTCCAACAGCCACTGTTATCCTGCAAGAAAGGCATAGACGGTGTACGTCCGTATAAAGTCAGGAAGTTATGCGTTTTCTTTTTCTGCATCGCTTTGGCAAACACGGGATCATTACTCAATGCTTTCTCTTCATCCTCACGCGCATCAATCACTTTCTCTATCAAACTCTTCTGATAACTCACCACATAGAATCCCGCCTCGCTATAGACAGCTAGAAAATCATTATTGCCCAATGGATAGACTGCTATAGTTTTTCCTCTGTATTTCTCTTTTTTAGGTGAAAAACTTCCCGGAGTTCTCTCTAACAACATATCTCCCAATGTTTCCTTATCATCAGCCCCCCATACGGAAATATACCACCTGGTCACGCGGAGTACCCGGAGAATGGAAACTGACCACCACCCGGCTCATCTTACTGCTCAGACCATGAGCAGTATTAGTGGTATATTCGTTCAAACCTCCCAACACATAATTAAATAAACCGGGAAACTGGAAATTACCCAGTTCTTCAGAATAGTTCAATTGAGGAAATTCATTCAGAAAATAATTAATATTATCACTCTCCAACACACCGATGCAATCAGCCGGTACAAGTGAGAAGAGATTGATCTCACGACTCTTATCCGTCAGGCTTAATTTAGCAAAGCCGTAAAAGCCCACAGCCGTACAAAACAATACCACTGATAGCACCATACCCAACTTGGCAACTGTCCGCAATCTCATACCCTACCTATATTATATTTTTTTGCAAATATAGCAAATTATTTAAGGAAACAAACAAAAATCTTCAAAATTCCACCTTCTTTCTTATTATCCGTAAATGGTTCCGGTAGAAAATTCCAACGCTCCCCATTTAATCATAGCGTTAAATAACCTAACAAAAGAATAAGAGGATAGTTCTTCCGGCCGGATATCTTTTTCTTTTATAATTCCGTTGTCAATCAATGCTGTACGGCAAGTCCCTCTCAACAAAGGTAATTTAGGTGTGAACCAATCCTTACCATCAAACAAGGCAATATTAGCTATGGAAGTATCGGTCAGCAGTCCGCGTCTGACAATTAAAATATCATCCCGTTCTCCACGGCAGGCAAAAAGCCGGTTTAAAGCTTCCCTGTCTGTACTTTTATAAGTATAATCTATATCATCCGAATAAACCAACTGCAAAGAATGTAACCGGACGCATCTGATAGGCTTCATAACTAATTTCTTTTATTCCACTTCCATCATAAATCACCCTACATTTCATTCCGTTCATCTCCGGTGTCAATTTCAGGTATTCACCTAATTCTATGCCGGCACAGTCCGGCCAGAAATGATGAAGGGTATTGTTCAGTCTTTCATTATGATAAGACAAATTACACGCTTTTCCTTGTTCTATCCGTATAGTTTCAATAAATGGGTACATAAATCTTCTGTATCATTTCATTATATTCACTTTGTAAATCACTCTTTGAAGTGATTCCTCCCCCCGCCTTATAATAAAGATTCTCTCCTTCCTGTTCTAAAAAACGGATCATCACCGCACTGTCTAAAGTCCTGCCGTCACAATAACCCATTATGCCCGTATAAAATCCACGCTCATAATTTTCCGCTTCTTCAATAATATCTATCGTCTTGGATTTGGGCGCTCCGGTTATGGACCGGCTGGTAACAAACGAAAATATAATATCTCCTATATGCGATGGGTAATCATCGGGCAAGACACCACATATTTCGGAGCTTGTCTGAAAGATAGGTCCCTTATTGGTTTCAAGCCGGTCACAATAACGATAGCGGACAACCCTGACCTGTTCCGCCACCATACTCAAATCATTACGAATCAGATCTACAATGGTAGCATGTTCGGCAGTTTCTTTAGGATCATCCATCAACAGTTTTTCCGCATCAGGTAAGGTAGCGTCAATCGTTCCTTTCATGGGGAAAGATTTTATCTCGCCATCTTCTATACGAACAAAAATTTCGGGTGAGAAACAGACCAATTTATCTTTCAACCAAAGTCTATAAAGCGCTTTGGAGTACCGGAACACATCCTCCAAAGTAAGATTAGTACTGACAGGAACCTTGCAAGTCAAATTAGCGAGATAGCTGTTACCTGCCAGAATATTCCGTTTTACGATTTCAAAAGCCTGCCGGTAGTCTGTCAAAGACATTGGAACAAAGTTCCAGTCTATCTGCCCACTGTAACTTTCTGTTACAGTATCCACATTTTTTCACTCCATTAAAGTTATAACGGCAACGGGTAGAATCAATCCGACTTATTTCCTCTATCAAGGAACACTGCTGTTTATAATCTATAATAAAAAAGGAAAGGCTTCCGGCTACCCGCCAGCTCATTCATACGTTTTATAGCTTCCGGTCTTTTTATATTGTTGCATTTTTAGCTGTTAAATTATCTTGTAACAATCATTTTTCAAGGGGAACAAAGTTAAGAATTTAAAGTAAACTGTTATCTTAACATAGAGAAATTCTTTCTTTTACTTGTTTTACTCAATAAGAGATGTAAAGTCAGAACAATAATGCCAGTGACGGTAAAAAATTATGCCGGGAACATCTGTAAAGACAATCCCCGGCTTTTTAATATACTTCAGGTATCCTTCCTTAAAGAGAAAGCTGATTTTCTGAAAAAGGACATACCTTTCCCTACAAAAGAAAAGAAAATCAAGTTTTAAATGAAATGCTAATCACTTAACATCATAATAAATTATCAATTTTTCAAACTATTTTTTCAAGAACTTCTCGGCACGTCCCGGAGAAAATAATTCCCACAATGAAGCCACTGTCCATCCCGGAGCAAAAATATCATTATAATAGCCTTTACCATTCTTACCGTAGTCCCAGTTAGTATGCTGGACAACCTCCGGATAATATCCTGTTTTGGCAATACCACATCGATGCCCTTCATAGGGTAACAACTGACGCATTGATGTACTGATTACCTGAGAAAAATCCGAAAAACGCTTTTCATTATATTCTTTTGCCAACCAGTTCAATACGTCAGCGAAATCAAAGATAAAGACATCAATATGGTTATTTTCTACAGAAACATTTCCCCAGCCTCTAGTTTTCAACCCTAAATCACCCAACATCTGACCGGGGGCAAAGGGACATCCCATGTATAGTACCATGACAATGCAAAATAAGCTGCCTTCCTCGCCAACCCAGCATAATGGGCTCGTTCAGCTCCTTTTGTAGCTAAAGCCAAATAGTAAGCGGCAGTTGACGCATACAAAGATGCCTCTTTATCCTCGCAATTAGCATCCAAAGTAGAAGAAAAATAATCGGACTTCGAAATCAATTCCTTTTCCAAATACTCCACCGTATGTTTTGCACTTGCCAAATACCGTTTATCCTTAAAATATTTATATCCCATAACCAATGGCAAAGTTGCCGAAGGGGTACTTCCCCCACTCTTGTCTACAATAGAAAAGTCATCTTTAAACTTACGAGGAAAACTACCGTCCTTATTTTGTAAACGCAGAAACATATCCAACATACTTTTTATACGCTTTTCCCACTCAGGATGTTTACGACCTTGCAGTCTTTCGTAATTCAAAAAATGAAGCAGGGCATATACCCCTTCAGACTGACGGCGGATACTATGAACAGACTCTACAAAATTACGCCTATAATGTACTACTTCATTAAAGAAACCCGTTTCCGAAAATCCATTCTGCAAATAAGAATCAAAAATTTTATAAGCATTCGTCACCAAATCCGTACGACGCTGCTGTTCTCCATATTCCAATGCATTAAAAGCATTCAACAAAGTACGTCCCACAAAACCCACTTCGGCAACATCCGTTTGGTCACAAGTAGCTGTACGCAATTCCACCCCCGAATAATAATGAGTAGGAGTATTTCCGACAAAACTTTCCACGAAGAAATTACTCATCACTTCCTTCATTTTCTCAGGAGAATAAGGTGTATTTACAATTTGAGGACAGTTTGTATCATAAGAATATTCCCAAATATGCTGCACACATTCTGAAAAATCAGCAATTTCCGACTCATGTAATTCCCAAGTCAGAGAAAGACTCTCACCTTTACGTAATAATTGATAGGCCTCAACCGAAGGAGCCAATGTCAATTTACGAATATAAGTTTTAGGAGCTTCCTTGTAAGGAAACCCAAAAGACAAAGAAGCGATACCCGAGAGGTTTTCAAATCCTGTATAACCTATAGAGGTTTTACCAGACAATATCACTTCCCCTTCCTTATGGGTAGTCAAAGCATCCGAAGCCATATTATCCAGCCGGATAACAGAATATGTTTTCCTATTCTTTTCATCAAAAATAGCAGTCAAGGGAGTACTTAAACGGTCTTCACGAACCAACCAGCTATCCGAGGTATGAAAAGACGGCGCTTCTTGAGGAGAACGCAAGTTACGACGATACCAAAATCCAGGCATATAAAACAAACAATCATCATGATGACAACCAGTCATTACCTGCTCACCAAAATTGAAATAAACATCATCCAATGCAGTCATAAAAATGACAATACGCTGGTTGCCGTCTTTTTCTTCAACATTCTGATAAATCACCACAGGTAATTTATCGGCCGCCACCCACTGATATTCAAAATTACTATTATCCAATTGCTGCAAAGTCAGCGGATACCGCTTCGCATCATTACCAGGCACTTTCAAAGCAATGGAAGCCGAAACATTTTCCGGTGTATAGTTCACAGCTTCCGCACAAGTCATTCCTGCCAGACACACCACACTACATACAAAGTTTTTCCAATTCATATTTTTATGTATTTATTAATTACAATACAGGTTTTCCGATTCAATGAGGGAGAATCCGTAGCTACCACAGGCCATCCGTCTTTCCAACTTATTTTATCCATCATCAAAACACGCCCTTCAGGATGCTTTGTGGCCACTGCATGATAAAAATACCCAATCATTACCCACTTTATCAGTCACAATCTCCGAATTGTGTCCTGTTCCCACAAACGAACTATTCTTATGAATCAACACTTCATGTTGGTTATCCATCATTGTCCTCCCGTTCTTATCAACATAAGGTCCAAACAAATTTTCTGAACGAGCAACTACAGTAGTGTAAGTGCTATTCAATCCTTCACAGCAAGTCCCTATGGAAGCAAAAAAATAGTAAAAACCTTCTTTTTAATGAATTATAAGTTCCTTCATAAGCTGTACCAGCCACCTGCCGAGGCTTCTCCCCTTGTTTTACTGAAAGACCGTCCTCACTTAATTCAATGCCATAAATGCCCCGAAAGCTGCCCCAAAACAAAAATTTCTTTCCGGCATCTTCTATATAGAAAGGGTCAATAGAATTCTGTACATTAATCTCGTTACTCCGAAACATCAGACCATGGTCTTTAAATGGCCCCGAAAGTTTGTCTGCCGTAGCGCAACCGATACCACAGGTCCACTCACCTCCCCATTTAGACATAGAATAATAAAAGTACATACGTATCACCTATCTTATTGATATCCGGAGCCCATAAGCCTCCACCCGGTTCAAAAATTCAGGACGCGTTCGATCCGTGAATGCTGTACCTACCCATTCCCAATTTAATCAAATCCTTGGAACGATGGATCGGCAAATTACGAATATCTTCGGTTGCATACAAATAATAATAACCATCACCACCTTCTATAATAGTAGGATCGGGCAGACTATAATCTATCACCGGATTCCGGTAATAGCTGGTTTTATCACCATCAGGTATTTCTTCTTGCGCAGACGATGATGAGCAAGACACCGAACAAAAGCAGATAGACAGGATCAAATTTTTTCTCATTGCAGTAATTTAGGAGTTATATATTCTTTACTGATTCTCATACGGTCTGTTCCATTCACATTCTCAAAATTTACCGTACCAATATACATAGCACGCGGATGAATATTACTTTTATCTTTGTGGGCATGGAATACAATACGAAGTTTTCCCTCTTTATCAGTGAACATGGCGCTATGCCCTACACCTACCAACCCACCAGGATTTTGCAATAATGGATTTTCGTCGTATTTAGCCCATTCCCCCATTATATCGGTAGCTGTAGCACAACCTACACCATAGAATGGACTTTCATAACTATTCGCAGAATAAGTCATATAATAAAATTCCATTGTGTTTGAGAATATAAGAACCTTCATTGACTCGAGGCCACACTTCCTCCCAAGCCTGTGAAACATGAATACAAGGACGCATCGTTTCTTTCTTAAGGGTTATCAAATCTTTTTCCAACTCGGCTATCCATACATTATTCCCATCATTAAAACGGACAAATGACAAATAAGGAGTACCGTCATCATCCATGAAAAAAGAATTATCAATACATTTCTCCTCAACAATCATAGGTTCTTGCTTATTTTGTATAAATGGTCCTACAGGGGAATCTGCCACTGCTACACAAATATGCTCATCTGCCGAATAATACATATAAAATTTACCATTCACTTCATATACTTCCGGTGCCCAAAACCAACGGTCTGCCCATGAATCCTTCTTATTCAAAGCCAGCCCTTTATATTTCCACGTTTTTAAATTATCCGAGATATAAACCTCTATTCCTTCATCCGAGTGAGTACCATAAGCATAATAAGTCCCATTGTGCAACAATATAAACGGGTCACCCAGTGGAACAGGTATTTCCAGCTCTTCCACAATTATTTCATTCACATTCTTATATTCTGAGGAACATGACTGACAAGAAGTCAATGTCCCCAACATCAATAACCAAATAAAAATCATTTTTTTTCATAATACTAGTCAGTTTCCTATATGATAATACAATATTCCTTTATATACCGGAGAATAATTTCCAGAACAAAATCCTACACAAGAAGCAGGATAATGAATATCCAATCTCCCTAATTCTCTTCCGTCAACAAAAAGATAGAGCTTATTTCCCCTTCTCACCGCACGGAAATTATAAGATTCCTTTAATTGTTCTTGAATTCCCAACTTATAAATATGCCGTTCCAAATCCTGAGCGTCTTTTATTAATAAAACGAATACCTTCCGTTTTTTATCGGAGTAAAAGACAAACGATTATAAGCCAGATGCTCTGCCACCGTCGCCCCCGCTGTTATTCAATGGATACCATTTTTCCCTATTCAAAATATTCTATTGTAAATTTACTAAACATATCGTCTACAAACTCCGCCTTATTCCCTACTTCATGACGGTTCAGGTAAAGGGCATTTATCCATGAAGGCGATATAAAACGATAACATTTTTCGACAAAATCAGTATACTTCACATCAGGATAAACCATTTGTAAATGTTCCAACGGATATTTTTTATCAAGTATCTGTTGTCCTTGTTTTACAACTACCACTTCCAGCATACGCGTGATACCATTAAATTGAGCTTTTACATAGTTATCTTTATCCACATAAACCGGATAGCTTCCTGACATCTTACAATCGGACAAACCTGAAAGTTGAAAACTAAATTCATAATGATCAAGAAAATCACCTTTCAATATTTCTGAATGTTCTTTTAACTGTATCCGGTCATCATCAAATCCGATAGTATAAGTCACCCCTTCGAACAAAAGCTTTTTTTAGTCCGATCAAAATACTCCGGGAACACCGGGTTCGTCACAGGAATAATCTTTGTAAACAGATGTTTTTGAGGAGATGGTATTTCATCCAACCATACTTTTAAAACAATCCTGATTACGTTTCAATACGTAAATGATGATAAACACCCCAACGAAAAATCTTTAGGCAAAGTGAAATATTCCTCCTTTTCTTTACCATTAATAATGGTACGCAAATACCAATTGTGGTTCTTTGTATCGAAACCGATATAAGCATTATTATCCACATCTTCCACCACGCAATGATACCAGCATCTCCATCTGTTTTGACTGCTGTTTCAAACATATAAGTTGTAGAAGGTTTCACTTGTTGCAGCACTCCAAAAGAAGGTGTTTCCCCTTTCATTGAAAAAGTGGGCAAAGAAGGTTCCGGATGATAGCCATCTGTACAAGGACCGGTTATTCCTTCAACAAATAATGTTTTATTAAAGAAATGAACACGGTTAATATACTGCCCCCTACACTCATTATTTTTATTAGCCATATATATAAGCCACCATTCAAATCCATTGGGCCCCCTTAAAATATTAGGTTGTCCCGGGGTCATCAAAATATCATCTGCTGTTTCACTCCTCATATCAAACAAAGAAACATCAAAAAAATTGGGCACGCCCTTTATTTGTTTCTACAGCAAGCAAGTTCTCTCCTTTTTTCAGAAGCTCTCGTTGCTTTTCATCAAGGTTTACCATACAATAATCCCGTCCCTGTTTTTCGTAAATCAATGTTCCATTCAAATATATTTTTGTATCTCCGTCATGAGCAACCCTGAGTGCTAAATTTCCCACCTGTTTTGCCAACAAAAGATTTACGTAACCACAATGAAGGAGATGTCCACCAAGTACCTAAATGACGAGTGGTAGATCCTTTTATCTCTTTAGATGAGAATCCACATTCTCCTTTCTTCCAATCGGAAGCCTGATATACCGGAAGCATCCAACCGACTCCAGGATTATTTTCTGTATAATCAAACAATGGCTCATAAGTGATGCCATATCGTAAAAGATCCACATAATTCTCTTCCAGTAGAATTTGATTAGAATTTACTACCGGATAGCTATATTTATTCCCATTTTGAAAACTTAAAGGTGAGTCTGCCTCCGCAACCCCCAATTGATAATTCCCCCACTCAGTAGAGGTATGATTGGCATTATACATCAAATAGTATCGGTCTCTGTATTTCATCACCCAAGGTCCCTCTGCCACTCTGTTATCCATGGTCTCCCATGTATCCGGCAATGATGCAAACAAGCACACTGGTTCTCCGGCAAATTCCGCCGGATTCTTCATTTTACGTCCCCAAATAGTATTTCCATCAGTAAAACGCACCATATACATATATAATTGTCCGTCATCATCTTTAAAAACCTTAGGATCAATGCGATTATCCATCCAAGTTT
>ENA-OQAX01000128-OQAX01000128.1-human-gut-metagenome-genome-assembly--contig:-NODE-128-length-16605-cov-2.765809_pt1 | contig 16605 bp, 21 predicted proteins | sample MGYA00242741_ERZ504539 | MGnify/ENA primary metagenome ERZ504539 (study PRJEB26092, sample SAMD00036277) | human gut metagenome | host: Homo sapiens | study: EMG produced TPA metagenomics assembly of... | reverse complement strand
TTACAATGGAAGCCCCTTGGGTTTCCAGTTTATCTTCGATAACAATATTCTGATCTGTGACATCCTCACGCAGTTGTCTTACTGTCAGTTTATAATATCCTTTTTCACCGACGCATACTCTTTCTTATTCTGATTCCTTCACAATTTCCAGAATCGGACTGTGTACCTCTGTCTCTGCTTCCCCGGTTGCAGGTATCTTTTCACTGCTGTCTGCAACTGCAGTATTGTGCACTTTCTGTCCTGCCAGGGCTGCATCAATCACTGCTGCCTGATATTCCACGATCATACTTTTCTGTTCCTGACAGTCCAGAGGATTATACATTACCTGCTCAAAAAGACCGCCTTTATCATTATCGCAGATACTATATCTACTATCCCTGACCAGTGTCCTGCCTGTTGACATCAGGAAAGTATTATCATCATTGATCTGTACATCAGCATCTGCCACATTTCCTTTCTCATCCATCAGAATCACCGAATCCTTCAGAAGACGTACTCCCTGAGTATCGATCACATCCTGCAAAGTAACATTACGCGCCACACATCCGGTCTGCTCCTGTGTCAGGACAATGCGGTATGTAATAATATCACCATATTTGTAAAATGGTTTGTCCGTCGTCTTCTCTACTTTAAGAACAGGCGAGTTCACCCAGATTTTTGAGGAGTCCTTTACTTTCTGTGCATTATCTGCATACGCCTGTGCTGTATTTACAATCTCCATCCCATTTACGCTTTCCTGCGCAGTACAGCGGAAATTAACAGTCACAGGTGTCTGATACGGAAGATCTGAAATCGTCACGATCCATCCGGTTCCCTGACGTGTAACCTGACAGCTGACCGGTTTTTCCACTGTTTCTTTATAATTTTCCGGATTCAGCTGATTTCCTGCATCATCAGTTCCTGCCACCGGATTCTGAATAACAGCCGGAACACCGCTTACAGTAACAGCATCTTCAGCTCCGTCCAGAGCCAGCCCTTCAGGAAGGGAAAGATCACTGATCACAAGATTTCTTGCGATAGATCCCTTCTGAAGATTATTAACCGTAACCTGATAATTCACCTGTTCTCCTACCCGAAATTCATTTTCCGCACGTCCGTCCCCGGCTGCCAGATATGGATTCTGAAAACTTTTCTCAATAGAAAGAACTGCTGTATTTACATACACTTCTGCGTCATCCTGTGAAACAGGGGCATTCTGCGCCTGCACATTGGCAACATTAATGCTTTCCATTCCATTTGCCGCTTCCGTAACTGTGCAAAGGAAAGAAATCATAACCGGAGTATTTGCCGGAAGATCTGAAATGTTCAGTCTCCATCCGCTTCCCTCCTGAAGAAATTCATAATTCACCGGTTTCTCTGATGTCTCATTATAAAATTCCGGATTGAGCTGGTTCAAAACATCTTTGGTCCCTGCTGTCAGCTGCGTAATATTCTGTGGGATTCCGCTTACCGATACATCCTCTGCCGATGAAAGCGCAAGTCCTGCCGGCATACCGGTATCCCAGACAGTTACGTTCCGGGCCACTGTACCTGCTTTTTTATTCTCCACCACCACATTGTACTGTACCTGTTCTCCGACCTGCCATTCATAATGATCTGCAGATTTCTCAATCCAGAATTCTCCTGAATTTACATATACTTCTGCATCATCAGATCTCTCATCTGTATTAGCAGCTTTTACAGTTGCTGCATTTACGCTTTCGTGTCCATTTGCCTCTTCCTGTGCGATACAATGGAAAATAATCGTTACAGGCTGACTGTATGGTACATAAGAACAATAAAAAGAAAATCCGTTCTCATCTGCATTCAACTGAGAATCCACAGGTCTCGCTTCATATGCCTGTCCTGTTTTCTTATCCGGTACGGGATAGTTTACCTGTCGCTGAACTCCCAGTACTTCCATGCTCTGTGCACCACCTGCCAGAACCAGTCCCTGCGGCAGACCAATATCAGTAATAGTTACATCTTTTGCGATTGTTCCTGCCGTTACATTATTCACTACGATCCGGTAAGCTACCTGCTCTCCTGCCTGCCATTCATATTTGTCTGCTGTTTTATCAATTTCAAGCTGTGGACTGTTCGGCCATACTTCTGCCATATCCTTTCTGGATTCCTGTTCTCCTGTCTCAGGATTGATCAGATTATCCGCTGTTGCAGTCACAATATTTTCCCATTCCTGTCCATTGGACTCCGCAGATGCCTGACATTTAAAACGGATTGTGATCGTCTCCCCATACTTCAGGGACGGACACTCTGCTTTCCATCCATTTTCTCCCTGTCCGGTAAGCGTACAGTTCTCACCTCCCTGACTTGTCTCTACAGCATACTGCCCTTCCAGAAGCTGCAGACATGATGGAAGCTCGTCTGTAATAACAACATTTACTGCTTTTACATCCTGTTTTGTCTGAGAAACCAGAATCTCATAATCTATGATATCTCCCGTTTTCCATTCATACTGAGAAGTATTTTTCTTTACTTCCAGTTCCGGTGGAATCACACCCTTTACCCACACTGTTTCCGTATCCATTGTATCTCCGCTTCCGTTTGTACGTTCATAACTCATGGATGCATGGTTTGGTACAAGAATACTGTATCCATCCTCTGCAAGGTATTTTGAAATATTAATTTCTGATTCCGGTCTCTGGCGTACTTTTAAAGTAAATGTGTAAGTCTGATTATCTGTAAATGCTTCATCCTGAAGGCTCTCTGCTTTGGCCCTGCAGGTCACTTTCTGTCCTTCAACAGCAACATCAAACCAGTCTGTCACTGTCTGCCCTGCATCATTCACAATACTGACTTTTGATGCATCCTCTATAGTAAGACAATCCTCAAGTATATCCTGTACCACAAAGGATTTCAGTCTATTGGGTGTCACCTCTGCCCGGATCATATACTGAAATTCCTGTCCCTGACGAATGCCAAAAAGGTTTTTTCTTTTTGATGCAGCAGCTGCCTGTTCCCATGTACAGTTTGCCTCTCCCACACGTTTCTCAGGTGCTTTTTTTCATCTCAACATCGCCGAAACAATAGGATGTAAAATCAAAATATGCATATGCTTTACAGTATTTCTGTCCTTTAAAGTTCGGACAATAACTGTTGCCTGATGGATCCAGATATTTATTTCTTGTAATCTCTGCCCATCTTTCCTGAGAACCGGCTTTTGCAATGGCATCTTCACGACTTTTATCCCATTTATCCAGTCTGAACTGATGACAGAATTCTACCGTAAAATTATCTGTATTATAAAAAAGATTCAGCCATCCTCTCGGATCATCCGGCTCAACGGAACCAAGGGGTGAGCTTACAGAATTTCCATCTACCGTCAGATAATCATTGTTTTTCAGAACATATGCATTATCCAGACTGCTGTCTGACGGAATACGGACTCCCTGTCCCGCATCAATATCACGTATGGTTCCATGGCCACTGATCGGCAGTGTTTCTTCTGTTCCATGCTTCAGAAACTGAAACTTAACCTTTGCGTATCCTACAGAATTAAATAAATACACCGATACTGTTTTTGGAAAAGCCAACCATTGGATAAGCTTCATTATCTTTCCATGCAAACGTAGCTCCGCCTTTATTCTGAACAATCGATTCTGCAGTGCGCAGATCATAACGGGGTTCTGCATTCTCTACTCCCACAAGAATGAGTCTGACATCAACAATATTTCCATTTCCATCTTTTCCTACATTGTTATAACGCATCCCTGCGCTTCCGGCTTTATAGTCCGCTCCTACACGAACGCACTCTGTGTCACGTTCGCTTTTTCCATTGTCTGAAAAAGCTTCCCTGTCCAGATTATCACACCCAAAAGATTCATATGTGGTAATTCCGGGCTGAAACTTCATGTTAAAGCGATAACCATACTCTACCACCTTGTCACTGTCCCATGTTTCTACAGTTAACGGTGCCGCCTGAGTTACGCAGACAGGCACAAGCCCCAGAATTGCCTGCAGAATAAAAAGCATTGCAAGCAGCAAAGCTCCAAGGCGTTCTTTCAGTTTGAAATTGTGTTTCATTTTCCGTCTCCTTTCCGAACAAAAAAATATAAAAATGAATGTGGGATTTTTCCCTGCACCTGGCAGGATTAAAGAATAGAAATAAGTTGAGATTGTATGATTATAAATATTCAAGGGGAATTAATATCGTGAAACAAGAACGTTTACACTTAAGATTTTTAAGATTCTGCGCAGGGTTTCTTTTCTGAAACCCTGCACAGATTTTCATTGATCATTTCTTTTCTTCAGCCATGAAAGAAAATAAAGAATAATTGCAAGAATAAATAAAAAACGGAATCGCAACTCCGATTATCAGTATCAGTAAAACAATTATAACAGCCGCCGCTGCAATAACAACAGCCCTGCCATGCCAGGTAGAAAGATCGATTACTTTTTCCATCTTTTCTCCTGCTGATGAGGAAGCTCTGTCTCATTGCCATAACTGCTTCCATAAGAAGAATACTCTCCGTAATCTTCCTGTGTACTTCCATCATCTGTATCGATCAGAGTTTTTGCTATCAGATGTGGATCTCCCAGTTCCTGCAGTACCTCCTGCTCTGAACGTCCGCCACGTACCTGAGACTGTATATAATCTTCAATAATACCTGATATGTGCCGCTGCTTTGCCTTCCTGCATCTGCCCGGCAAGCTGGCTTCTCAGGATTTCCAAAAATTCTTTTCTGTTCATCTTCTACACTCCATTTTGCCAGAAATACATATCAAACTCTACTGCTCTCTCCGTTATCAGTAACGTTCGTACTCTTATTTTACCATATATACCGCAGGTAGCAACTAATATAATCATAAACTTTTTTATGAAATTCTTATAAACTCAGTTACTGTTCACTCCGTTCACAGTAACGTAGCAAAATTCATTCCAGATTGCCTGCGGCAATGGAATTTTTGGCTTGTATGTCTCGGGATTTTGGCATATTCATGCCAAAAACACCTCGCGGGATAGTGGTATGTGAACAGTAACAAAGATTCCAAGGTGCTTTTGTGAAAGAGCACTTGAGAACAGCTATATGGCGTGATATAATAATATCATTGCGAAAACGCAGGTTTAACAGTGCAGATGGGGATAAAGAGGAGAAAATATGACAGTAAAGAATGTTATGAACAGATGGGTGCAGATTATGAAGGTGTACTTGGAAGACTGAGAAGTGAGGTTCTTATTAAGAAATTTGCAAAGAAATTTCTGGATGATGGAAGTTTCCGGAGTCTGAAGGATAATCTGGTACAGAAAAATGGGGAAGAAGCTTTTCGTGCAGCTCATACCTTAAAAGGTGTATGCCAGAACCTTGGATTTGATAATCTGTATAAGGCAAGCTTTGATATTACAGAGAAGCTCAGAGGAAGAGATACTGAAGGCTGTGAAGAACTTCTGGCAAAAGTGGAAGAGCAGTACAATAATACAGTAGATGCGATTCATATGATGGAAGACTGATGAAGGCAGCGATTTTTGATGTAGATGGAACGCTGCTGGATTCTATGTCTGTGTGGGAGGATATTGGAGAACGTTATCTTACGAGTCAGAATATCACAGCGGAGAAAAATCTCCGGGCTGCTCTGCACACCATGAGTCTGGAGCAGGGAGCCGCCTGGATGAAAGAAAAATATCAGTTGGATAAGTCCATTTCACAGATTATAGAAGAGGTTCTGAAAATTGTAAGTGATTTTTACCGGTTTGAAGCACCGTTGAAACCAGGAGTGAAGAAAACTCTGGAATGGTTTAAAGAGAGAAATATACAGATGACAGTTGCAACATCTGGAAACCGGGAACTGACAGAAGCAGCACTTGCGAGAAACGGGATTCTGGATTATTTTGAGCAGATTTACACCTGTACAGAAACAGGTGCAGGAAAAGATGAACCATTGATTTACCTGAAGGCAGCAGAATCTATGCAGGCAGAACCGAATGAGACACTTGTATTTGAGGATGCGCTTCACGCAGCGGAAACTGCAAAAAAGCAGGATTTGTGGTTATTGGTGTCTATGATGAAGAAAACAGGAAGAATATTTCCAAAATGAAAGAAGTCTGCGACTGTTAGTCTGTGACAGGATGGATGCGGCGATTGAGAATATACGTTTGGCAATATAAAAAAGAGGTTTCGTTAAACTTTGTGGTAACGAAGCCTCTTTTTTTAGTAAGTTGTTAGTAAATTAGTATCAGCGTGTCATTGGCAGATTATTATTAATTCCTTTGATCATAAGAATCTGGTGAAGATCAACGATTCCGTTATGGAAAGTAGCTACATATGCGGACAGGTAAAGATCCCACACAAGACTATGATATATCTTGAAAGGGAGTTAGCGCCAATGGAAGAATTGTACAAAGACAGAGAAAAAAAAGTGGTGGAATCTTGTGAAAGGTTGATTATAAAAAACTGGAAGTTTTGTATAAAAGCGTCGTATTAATTGAAATGAACTCTTCAATATACTATAATTGTAGTATAAAATTCAAATGTACTCTGAGAGTATATTTCAAAAAGGAAGGGAGGAAAACTTCGAGCAAAAATTTTTCAGGAGGAATAGAAAATGAAGAGGAAAAAGATTTACAGCACTGAAGGTTACACTCACAGCGATGATGTTGACGGCAGCACTTACATCTGGAGCAGGAAGTGCTTATGCGGTTGACCTGTCACAGGAGGGTGGAAGTGAGCCGACAGTTACAATAACACCCTCACCGGAGATAACGCCGGAACTGCCATTACCGACACCGACGCCAGTGCCTAAAAATGGACTGTTGAAGGAAGGGAAAGTATATCGCTATTACGTAAATAATAAACCAGTCAGAAATAAATGGAAAAAGATCAATGGTAAATACTACTGGTTTAAATCCAATGGAGTTGCAGCTCATGATGGACATTACAAGATTAAAGGAGTTTTTTTATCTGTTTAATAAGAATGCACAGAGAATAATTCCGGGTAAGAAATCAATTGTAAAGGTTAATGGTGTAAAGTATTTTGTTGATGCCAAGGGAAGACCTGTTACAGGATGGAATGAGTTTAATGGTAGAATGTACTATGTGCATAAGAACGGTAAATGTGCAACAAATGAAACTATAGGTGGAATAAGATTTAATAAGAACGGATATGCTTCAAATCTGACACAGGCGAGATGCAAGCTTGCGGCAAGGAACTTTATTGCACGTCACAGTAATGCCAATGCAAGTAATTATGAAAAATTCCGTTCCTGCTTTTATTATATTATGGCCTATACAAACTTTGTAGGATACATGGATCCTACACCTCAGGAGTTTAAGACAAAAGATTGGGTTTATAAATATTCCCTTCAGATGTTCCAGAACGGTCTTACAGGAAACTGTTATGGAATTGCCAGCAGTGTGGCTGCAATCGCGAAGGAACTGGGATATGAACCCTATGTTATTACAATTCCGGATGGACACAGCTTTGTTATGATTAACGGGCTCTATTATGATAATATGTACGGAACGTTGTTTGGCGCAGCTACACGTCCTGCATATACAATAGAACATAAAATTTAAATTTTAAGAAAAGGAGTATGGAGAATGAAGAAAACAAAGAGATTCCTTGCAGTTGTACTTTGTATGCTTCTTATGCTGACACCGTTGGCTGTTGTAGCAGAAACAGTGACAGTACAGGCAGCAGAGCCGCAGACTGTTAAGGTAAAAACTGGACAAAAAAGACAGGAAAGAGATATGGATATGATGAGAATAACCAGAAAGTCACTCAGCAGTGGGGAGTAACAGCAAAGGGTTTCCGTTATTATTTCGGAAAAAACGGAGCTGCTTATCAGGCTGATCAGGATATGGTTGGTAAGTATGGTATTCTGATGAAGAAGATTAATGGTAAGTACTATGGGTTTGATGTAAGTGGTCACACAGTAAAGGGAATACGTGTAGGAAGTGTCAGCATGTATGAGATTCCGAAGCTGTATTACTTTAATCCAAAAACAGGAGCTGTAGATAAAAAGAAGACGTCTTTATACAGAAAATATGCGGCAACATCTACTCTGGCAAAACAGAACAATGCGTCAAAGATTAAGAAGGTTCTGGGAAAATATAAAAAGTGTACAATAAGTAAAGGCAATACCTGTATGCTTGATGGAAACGGCAAGGATGTCACCTACACATACGATTATGTACAGTTAAAATGTTGTGCGTCCTACAGGAAAAGGAAGCAGCGCAGAAGTTGTTGCGAGTATCACGGTAAGACGATAATTATCCAGGTTAATCGGTTGCTTCGGCTGTGAAAAATTATAAAGCAGCTGAAGCAATTTGCAGATAGTAAGTTAACAAAAAAGAAAGGAACAGAGTTATGAACAGGAAAAAATCACAGCATTATTACTTAGCTCAGTAATGGCATTTACACCTGCAATGCCGGCTATGGCAGAACAGTCAACGATCATTGATTATGTGGATGGAACAACTGATAGTACAGTTGAGACACCAGATGTAACTCCGACACCACTTCCGGAGAAGAAGGAAGGATGGGAAACTGTTGATGGAGTTAAATATTATTATGTAAATGGTGAGAAAATTACAAACAAGGTAGAGAAGATCGGTAAATATACGTATTGTTTTGATAAAAACCGGAAAACTTGTGACTAATAAACCGTATTATAAGGTTAATGCAAAGACTTATTATAAGATTAAAAAAGAATGGACAGGCAACAAAGCTGTCAGCAGTAGAAACTATGGCTGCAGTCCGACTTCAGAAGTGTAAAGGAAATCTGAAGAAGGCATTCAACTGGTCTGTTTCTCTGCAGTATGCAGGCAATGTAAAGGTTTCTAAAAAAACACCTACAGAATATGGTTTATATGGATTTAAAACAGGCAGTGGCGATTGTTATGTAATGGCAGCTACTTTCTACTGGATGGCTAAAGTTGCAGGATATGATGCTCATTATGTAAAAGGATATTTCCAGAAATCCGGTGGTAAGAAGGGAGCACATGCGTGGGTTGAAATAGATCAGAAGGTGAATGGTAAAAAGAAAACTTATGTGTATGATCCGAATTTCCAGAAGGAATACAAACTGAATGGTTATAAACTTACATATGGTGCGAAACGTACTCTGAAATATGTAAATTATAAGAGAGTTAACTAAGCATTGAAATGTTTTTGACTTTGGTTACGAGCAAGTAACGAAGTGAATGATTTTATCTGTTTAACAGTAAGGCAAACAAGAACTATAAAGAATGACCAGAAAGGATTTAAAGACAATGAAGAAAAAAGTTGTAACAGCATTTATGATGGCAGCACTTGGAAGCAGTCTTGTATTCAGTCAGGCAGTGATGGCAGCAGATACTACAGCAAAAACAGAAACTTCAGAAGATGCGGATAAGGATGCCACAGAATCTGAAGATAAAGATGTAGCAGAAGATGCAGATAAAGCTGATGAAGAGAAAGAAGATTTAAAGACAATTGGTGAAAACCGGAAGAGGACACAGAGGGTGTTTTTTCTGTAAAATTGAAAAATCTTACAGGTAAAGTTATCACAGGTGTTACTGTTAAGAATGAAAAAGACGAAGAATATCCGGATAATTTCCTGAAAGAAGAAGATAAGTTCGAAGCAGATGAGGAAAGAGTTCTCTGGTTTGATCCCAATGCTAAAGATAAAGCAGATGAGGAAAAAAGGATTCTTCAGATGATGCAAAAGAGACCACAGATACTGAAGAAACAAAAACAGAAGATGCCAAAACAGATGAAAAAGCAGAAGGCGAAGATAAGGATGATGCTGAGAAGGAAATCCCGAAATATAATATTCAGTTAACTTTCGAGGATGGAACAACTGCTGAGATCCACACTTTCCCATTTGGCGATACAGAGGAAGCAGAACTTCATCTGGAAGGTGAAGTAGCATATCTGGTATTTGACAGTATCAGCCAGAAGAAAGAATACAATACTCTGAAAACAGAGAAAGCATTAGCTCCGAAGCCAACTGAGGCAGCTGCACAGGCAGCTTCTGAAACAACGCAGAGTTATGATAACAGTAGTGATTACAGCAATGACTATGATTACAACAATGACTATGATTACAGTAATGACTATGATTACAGTAATGATTATGATTATGGTAATGATGATTCCGGTGATTATGATGGTTCTGATGACGGTGGAGACGGATGTCTGGATAATGGGTTATTAAATTAATCAGATTCAGCAGTTGTAAAGGGAAATGCATTAAAAAGTATAATAAAACAGGGCACTGCATTATCTGAGGGAATAACATAGTGCAGTGCCCTTATTATAAGTACAACTGAAGAATTGTACATATTTAGGGAGAAAGATCATGTCATTAGTTTCAAACTTGTTTTTACTGTTTGTGGCGGTGAGTGTGCTTGTTTATTATATTGTGCCGCACAAATTTCAGTGGCTGGTTTTGTTATGTTTCAGCTATATTTATTATCTGGCAGGTGGCGTCCGTTACGTGGGATTTATCCTGTTTTCCACATTGGTTACCTGGGGGATTGCACTTGCAGTTGAAAAGGCAGAGGCAGGTGGAAGCCACAAAAGTGCAAGAAATTTTCTGGTGCTTGGATTAATATTGAATTTTGGTATGCTTGGAGTGATAAAGTATACAAATTTTATGATTGAGAACCTCAATGCTTTGTTTCATATGAATTTAAGAGGAATGGAAATCCTGCTTCCATTGGGAATATCGTTTTATACTTTCCAATCCTCCGGATATCTTCTGGATGTGTACTGGAAGAGATGTGATGCGGAGAGGAATCCTGTAAAATATGCATTGTTTGTTTCTTTCTTTCCACAGATTCTGCAGGGACCAATCGGAAGATACAGTCGTTTGGCACATCAGCTTTATGAACCTCATAAATTCGAAGGTAAGAATATTACCAGAGGCTTTGAGCGCATTCTCTGGGGATTTTTTAAGAAGATGATCCTGGCGGACTGGGCGGCAGTGTTTGTAGATGCGATTTTCGACAATCCGGATCAGTACAGCGGACTGGCAATCTTTGGTGTATTATTTTACACAGTTCAGCTATATGCAGATTTTTCCGGTGGTATGGATGTGGTAATTGGTATTGCGTCTATGTTTGGAATTGAGCTGGATGAGAACTTCAAGCGTCCGTTCTTCTCCATTTCCATTACAGATTTCTGGCACCGCTGGCACATTACTCTTGGTACCTGGATGAAGGATTATGTGTTCTATCCTGTGACATTATCCAAGTGGATGGGAAAATTTGGCAAATGGGGCAAGAAGGTATTTGGCAAAAAGACCGGACGTACATTACCAATCTGTCTGGCGAATCTGATCGTATTCTTCGTTGTTGGTGTATGGCATGGTGCTGCCTGGAAGTACATTGTATACGGTATGTACAATGGTATTATCATTGCTTTCAGCGGACTTATGGCAGAGCATTACAGAAACTGGAAAAAGAAATTCAACATCACTGGAAAAGAGAACTGGTATCATGTATTTATGATCATCCGTACTTTTATCCTTGTAAATATCAGCTGGTTTTTTGACAGAGCGGACACAGTAGGACAGGCTTTTCATATGATGAAGCTTTCTGTCACAAAGTTTGCACCGTCACAGTTACTGCTGATCCCGGCCGGTAAAGAAGGAACTGCTTTTACCCCTTATGCGCTGGCAATCCTGGCAGCAGGCTGCATCATTCTGTTTATTGTAAGTGTCCTTCAGGAACGTGGCATGAAGATAAGAGAATCACTTGCAGGACTGAGTCTGCCAATTACTGTAGCAATTTATTTTTGTCTGCTGGCATCCATCGGATTCTTTGGATCAACAGCAGTAGCGAGAGGATTTTATTTATGCACAATTTTTAAGAAAGTTTTAAAAAACGTTCCTGGTATTGGTCGTGTGTGTGGCTCTTCTGGCAGCACTTGACTGGCACTTTATCCATGTACATTTATGAGAAATGATGTGCATGCAGTTGTGACACAGCAGTTTGATGACATTATCGTGGGAACTTCCCATGGAAAGATGGATATTGATCCGGAGGTGATGCAGGAAGTTACCGGACACAGTGGACATAATCTTTGCGTTGGCGGCGAGTATGGAATCGATGCGTATTATCTGACTAAACTGATCAAAGAGAAACAGAATCCGAAGAGAATTATCTATGAGGTTGACCCGGGATATTTTGTATCTGAAAAGGAAGAAGGAAATAACTACCTGCTTTTTTATCATGAGTTTCCATTTTCAAAAGCAAAGGTAGAATATTTCTGGAATTCTATTGCGAAATGTAATTTCCGTACTGTGCTTTTCCCATGGTATGAATATTCTCTCAGCTATGAATTGCCGAAAGTCAAAGATACATTTACTCAGAAAGTAACGGGTGATTATGACGTATCTCATCTGAAGAGTGATTCTCAGGAATATCATGAAAGTGGATTTATTGAGAGATATCCGGTGGATGTGACAAAGCTTAAGAAATCAGAACCTAAGCTCTATGAAGAGGGTAAGGTAAACGAAGAGAACATGGAATATCTGAAGAAGCTGATCACATTCTGCAAGGAAAATGATATAGAGTTTGTTGCAGTAACTACGCCAATTCCAATAAATACTCTGAAGGATTACAGTGACAGTTATAATGCAGCATGGAAATATTTCGGGCAGTTCTTTGAAGAACAGGGCGTAGAGTATCTTAACTTTAATACGCAGTATTTTAAGGCATTTACACATGACCTGAAAGCATATACAGATTATGACGGACATATGAATGGAGATGCCGCAAAAGAATATTCTGAAGTGCTGGCACAAGTTTTAGAGAGCACTGGACAGCAAAATTGATCAGTTAATAGTAACTACGGATTATCGTTACTGGTAATTGAAGCAGGAACTTACCAGATTTAGTTTGAATCGAATAAGTATCCTGCTTTAATTGTAAATATTTACTTGTTGATATTGTGAAAATAGGACAGACAGTAGTAAAATGAATAAAAAACCTTGTGAAGTACAGAGGGGAGGAATTATATATGAAGACAAGTATTCTGGAATATCTTGAAGAATCCGCACGGAAATATCCGGATAAGACAGCTTTTGCAGATGAACATACATCCTGCACATTTAAGGAACTGGAGCAGACTGCACGCAGAACAGGGACTGCACTTGCGAAACATTTCACACCGAGAAATCCGGTGCCTGTATTTATGGAGAAGAGCGTAGAAACCATCGGGGTTTTCATGGGCGCTGTTTATGCAGGATGCTTTTATGTACTGATGGATACCAAACAGCCGGCGAGCAGACTTCAGCAGATCCTTGGAATTCTGGACAGTGATGTGATCGTTACATCTGAGAAATATCTGAAGGATTTGGAGAAACTGGAGTTCAAAGGAAAGGTTCTGATGGCTCCGGATCTTGCAGCTGAGCAGGAGAATGAAGCTGTGCTGAATGAGATTAGAGAACAGGCATTGGATGTGGATCCGCTGTATGGAATTTTTACTTCCGGGTCAACAGGAGTTCCCAAGGGTGTTGTGGTAGGACATCGTTCAGTGCTTGATTTTATCGATTGTTTTACAGAGCTTTTTGATATTACAGATAAAGATGTGATGGGAAATCAGGCACCCTGGGATTTTGATGTATCTGTTAAGGATATTTATTCCGGACTGAAGACAGGAGCGACAGTTCAGATCATTCCGAAGCAGCTGTTTTCTTTCCCGATGAAACTGATTGATTATCTGATCGAGAGAGAAGTGACAACTCTGGTATGGGCGGTATCGGCGCTATGCATCATCTCAACTTTGAACGGATTTGAATATAAAGTTCCAGATAAGATTAAGAAGATTCTTTTCTCAGGAGAGGCTATGCCTGTGAAACATCTGAATATCTGGAGAAAATATCTGCCGGATGTTATGTATGTAAATATTTATGGACCAACTGAGATCACATGTAACTGTACGTATTATATTGTAGACAGGGAGTTCCAGCCTGGAGATGTACTTCCTATGGGCAAGGCATTTCCAAATGAAAAAGTATTCCTTCTGGATGAAGAAGACAAGCTGATCACAGAGAAAAATAAAAATGGTGAACTCTGCGTAACCGGAAGTGCACTTGCACTGGGATATTACAAAAACAGAGAACAGACTGCGAAGGTCTTTGTTCAGAACCCACTGAATGACAGATATCTGGAGCCAATGTACAGAACCGGTGATCTTGCTTATTATAATGAGCGTGGTGAGTTGTGCTTTGCAACACGTAAGGATTTCCAGATTAAGCATATGGGACATCGTATTGAGCTTGGAGAAATCGAGGCTGCTATGGATAAGGTTCCGGAGATTGTAAGAAGCTGCTGTATTTTTTGATACAGTTAAGAGCAAGATCGTAGCTTTTTATGAAGGAGATATCGAAAGAAGACCGTTGGCAAAAGCGCTGGGGCAGTATGTACCTGCTTTTATGGTTCCGAATGTATTCCGCCAGGTGGAGAGCATGCCTCTTACAAAGAATGGAAAGATTGACAGAAAAGCTCTTACAGCTATGTATCAGGAGGAAAAGAAATGAGTTCCTATGGATTTATAAAAGAACTGATCGAGAAAGAACATACTCCAACTCCAGCTTATGTTTTTGACCTGAATAAGATGAAGGAATTTGTAAAAAAAGTGCAGAGCTGTCTTGGAGAGAGCGCACAGTTATGTTATGCTATGAAAGCAAACCCTTTTCTTACAGGACCCATGATGGATGTGGTTCCTACATTTGAAGTGTGCTCACCGGGTGAATTTCGAATTTGTGAGCGTGTTGGTGTGCCGATGGAGAGAATTGTTCTTTCGGGTGTGTATAAGAACCCTGAAGATATGGAATATGTACTTTCTACATATGGAGGAAAGGGAGTGTATACTGTAGAGTCTTTGCAGCATTTACAGATTCTGAATGATACTGCAGTGAGACTTGGCATGAAGATTACGGTGTTGATTCGTGTGACAAGCGGAAATCAGTTTGGCGTAGATGAAGCAGATATCAGGAAAATCATTTCTGACAGAACAGATTATCCGGGGGTTGAGATAGAGGGACTTCAGTTCTATTCCGGAACTCAGAAGAAAGATCTCAGTCAGATGAAAACAGAGCTGGAGCATCTGGATGAATTTATCGGGGAGCTGAAATCTGAGAGTGGATTTGAAGCACAGGTGCTTGAGTATGGTCCGGGATTTTTTGTCCCATATTTTAAGAAGGATAAGAGCGAGGACGTGGAGAATATTCTGAGTGAGTTCAGAGCACTTCTGGAAAGTCTTAATTTCAAGGGTAAGGTTGTTCTTGAGATGGGAAGATTTCTGGCAGCAGCCTGTGGATATTATGTGACATCAATTGTGGATATGAAGGTGAATAAAGAACAGCCGTATGTGATCATGGACGGTGGTATCAATCATCTGAATTATTATGGACAGGCGATGGCAATGAAACAGCCGTACTGTACACAGCTTGATACAGAAGGAAATGAGAAGATAGGGGGAGAAGATGAATCCTGGAATCTTTGCGGTGCACTCTGCACGGTCAGCGATGTGGTCGTAAAGCGATTTCCACTTCACAAACCGCAGCTTCATGATATACTGGTATTTGAACGGGTAGGTGCTTATTCCGTTACAGAAGGAATCTATTTATTCCTGAGCCGTCCTCTTCCGAGAATCTATTTCTGGACAGAGGGAGAAGGACTGCGCATGGTGCGGGATGGTGTACATACAGATCTTTTAAATTCAGAGAAATAAAAGACCATGGCAATACCGAAAAATAATGGAATTGCTGAAAAAACAAAAATAAGGAGATATGAAAAAATGGAAGAATTAATTGAATTACTGGAAGAGATCCAGCCGGATGCAGATTTTGAAAACTGTGATACTTTGATTGACGATGGAATTCTTGATTCCTTTGCAATCCTGTCTATTGTAAGTGAACTGCAGGATACTTATGACATTACTATCACTCCGGCAGATATTATCCCGGAGAATTTTAACTCTGCAAAAGCACTGTGGGATATGGTGTGCAGACTGAAAGGTTGATTTATTTATTTATACAAAGCAGACAGGGATTATAGTAGTTCTCATAAAATCAGTTAAAAGGGGGACGCAAAGCCCAATAATTCTATCGGCTCGGTTTCGGACCTTAAGAAAAGCTAAGCCCCCGCAAGATCAGCTAAAAGCATTCGCAGATAACTCAAACTCGCTGCGCTCAGACAGTGAGTGATCTGCGAATAACGCTGATCTTGCGGGGCTAAGATTTTCTTAAAAGATCCTGCAAATGTCGCTCGATAGGAATTATTGGGCTTTGCTGGCAGTGGCTGTGACTGGGCGGCTGAGGGAGAAGAGGAATGGTGATCTGTTAGTTTTGTGGAATAGAAAAGTTTCTTATATAGTATGAAGGGGACGGAAAAGCTGGGGCGTGTGTATATATGGTATGTGAGTGCTGTGTGCAGGGCGGGGGAGGATGAAGGTGGATGGATAGAATCCAGGTGTCGGATGGGATGAATGTCTGATGTGGACTGGATGAATCCAGGAGTGTGTTTAAAAAATCATTTCCACAATGTGTACGCCCCACTTTGCGGTATATTTTGCCCGAATTCGGTTGCCGTAGTAAGGCGGAAATAAAAAAAGTTTGTCAAATTATGAAATTAACTGTTGACAGGGACTGCTTTCGGTGTTATATTAGTTGAG
>ENA-OQAX01000127-OQAX01000127.1-human-gut-metagenome-genome-assembly--contig:-NODE-127-length-16614-cov-2.095105_pt1 | contig 16614 bp, 25 predicted proteins | sample MGYA00242741_ERZ504539 | MGnify/ENA primary metagenome ERZ504539 (study PRJEB26092, sample SAMD00036277) | human gut metagenome | host: Homo sapiens | study: EMG produced TPA metagenomics assembly of... | reverse complement strand
GGAAAGACCCATGCCCTGCTCCACCATCTGGCACAGCAGCGCAGCGCTGCCCAGCTCCAGATAAGGGTGGATGGCGAGCGCGGGCGGCAAGGCACTGATCCAAAGCGTCGCGGTAGCTCATGCCGCGCTCAGTGAGCAGAAATTCCTGCCGGGGCAGCTCTTCCAGCGTAACAACTTCCTGCCCGGCAAGCGGGTGAGCCGACGGTGCAATAAAACACACCGGCTCCGGCACATCCGCCGCAAGCACCAGATTGGGCTGCAGCAGGGGCTGGTCCAGCGTATAGGCCAGATCGATCTGATTTGTGCCCAGCATCTGCAGCATCCCGTCGGCAGTGGCGGTGCACAGCACCAGCTCCACCTGCGGGCACAGGGCGTGGTAGCGTTTGAGCAGACCGGGCAGGAAGGTGGAGCACACCGAATCCGCCAGCGCGATGCGCAGACTGCCGCTGATCTGCCGGGCGGGCTGCAGGGCAGCCTGCGCCTGCTGGGCCGTGGCCAGCAGGGTGCGTGCATAGCCTAAAAAAGGTCTGGCCCGCATCGGTGAGCCGCACGGTCTTGCCCACGCGGTCGAACAGCGGTGCGCCCAGCTCTGCTTCCAGCTGTGCGATCTGGGAGGACACCGCCGACTGGGAATAGCCAAGCTGCCGCGCAGTGCGGGAAAAGCTGTGCAGCTCGGCGATGTGCAAAAAGGTATTGATGTTCCGCAGTTCCATAAACGCTTCCTCTCAGCGGCGGGCGATGCCGGTCACGGTGAGCACCTCGCCATCCACGGTAAAATGCACCTCTACCGGGCCGAACTCCATGCCGTACACCCGCTGCGGGTCGTGCTGGTAGGAGGGGCGCGGGTCACCTGCCAGTACGCCGGTCAGGGCGGCGCGGTCGGCCTGCGGCACCTGTGCCAGCAGTTCGGGCGGGAACTGTACCTGCAGACGGTGGAACTGGGTCTGGCCGGTAAAACCCTCGGCGGCATCCGGGTGGAAGTCGGCATAGGGGATGTAAGGCTTGATGTCGTAGATGGGGGTGCCATCCATCAGGTCGGCACCGCGCACGATGAGCACCGGGCCAACGTCCGGCCGGTGCTCGATGCCTTCCAGACGCACGCTGGAAAGGCCCAAAGGATTGGGACGGAACGGCGACCGGGTGGCGAACACGCCCATGCGGGTGTTGCCGCCCAGACGCGGCGGGCGTACAGTGGGGGACCAGCTGTCCCGCACCGCGCCGGAGAACTGCCACACCAGCCAGATGTGACTGAAATCTTCCAGACCGCGCACGGCATCGGCATTGCGGTATTCGGGCGTAAAGATCACCTCGCCGCGCAGCTCGTCCACAAGGCCGCTCTGACGCGGGATGCCGAACTGGTGGGAAAGGCAGTATGGATATGGGCAATGACCTTCAGGGTCATCTCTTCAGGTGCAGTGGGCATGGTGAACTCCTTTTAATAGATCTTTTTCAGGGGGCATTCCGGCGGGATGCCGTACTGTGCCCGGAATGCGTCCAGTTCCTGAGGCGTGCGAATGAGCTGAACGTCCTCAAAATGGCCATCCGGGGAGATGAAACCGGCCACCTGCTCCCCGGTGCAGATGCTGCACCGCAGTGCAGGCTGCTGGGTGGCGGGGTCGTAAGAACGGGCAGGCTTTTTGCGGGAGAAAAACAGTGAGAAGCTCCTCCTTTTATGAAACGTGCCTGAAAGACTGCAGGCGGCTCACAGCCCCCGGCACAGGCCGACAGCGCGGCCCTCAATGTGCAGCTCTTCCAGCTGCAGGCCGGTAAAGATCATGGGTGGGCAGACGGCGGCATTGTCCGCAAGCAGCATCACAGCATCACCCTGCCGGTGGAAGTGCTTGAGGGTGGCCTCGCCGCCAATGCGCACTGCGGCGATCTCGCCCTGCTCCACCTCCGGCTGGCAGCGAATGCATACGATGTCGCCGTCGCGAGATGGTGGGGGACATGCTGTCACGTGGCAGGTCAGGGCAAAGTCGGCGCGCCACGCGGCGGGAACGCCGATATAGCGTTCAATGTTCTGCTCTGCGTGATAGGAGTGCCGCAGGCAATGGAACCAATCAGCGGGACCTGCGTCATGGCAGGCAGCGGCTCAAGCCCGGCGGCGGACAGGGTGTGTCCAGCCCCAGCAGATAGGCAGGGGTGGTCTCCAACGCGGCTGCCAGCTCTTCCACCTTGGACTGCGGCAGGTCGTTGATGCCTTTTTCCAGCTTGGTAATGGAGGATTTGGACCGATAGCCCATGCGCTGGGCAAGCTCTTCCTGCGAAAGGCCCAGTTCTTTGCGGCGCAGATGCAGACGGGTAGAAAGCTCAGACATGCGAAACCTCTCTGAAAAACGTATGGTTGTTCTGTAAAAAGAATGCTGTTACCAGAAGTATACCAAAAAAAATTGCATTAAAATCAAACTTTTTTCTGCGAATTTGCAAAAATGGGTTGACACTGAATCAATGCAGGAATATACTACAACTAAAGATTGTGAAACGACATTGCCGATACGAAAAAAGGAGAGAGGAATATGGCAAATACTGAAATGATCCGGGATTATATCCGCGCCAGTGGGTACAAGATGCAGTATGTGGCACGAGCCTTGAAGATCAGCCCCAATGCACTGAACCTGAAACTGCAGGGGCGCACACAGTTCAAGCTGAGCGAAGCAGAACGGCTGAGCGCGGTGCTTGGTCTGAGCATGTACGAGCGGGATCTCTGCTTTTTTGAAGAGCAGAACCGCCGCGAAGTGCTGGCACGCGCGCGGATGAAAAGAGGAGGGCAGAACATGACAAGCGAGCAGAGAAATCAGACGCGGCTGGCACTGTACCGGTATGGGATGCGGCAGCGTGCACGAAGCCCGGTGGAGCGCAGCTGGTGCGCCGCCATTGAGGAGGGCCTTGCCTATTACCGTAAAAACGACCCGCTGCGTGCGGATCTGTTCGAGCTGCGCTATGTGCAGCACCGCACGGAGGACGATGTGATCGATCAGCTGCACATCGGCCGCACTACTTACCAGAAAGCCCATCAGGACCTGCTGAGCACCATTGCCGTGTACGCGGCAGAGCGCGGGGTGTTTTACCGCGAGACGGAAAGTTGAAAGCAGAATGCCCCGGACGCTGCCAGCAGGCAATGTCCGGGGGCATTTTTGAACTCAGGCTTTTTTGTTCGGATCCTGTTTTTCGCAGTGGCTGTGGCAGGATGCACAGTTGCCGCCGCAGCCCTCGCCCTTCCAGCCGCCCTGCTTGGAGATCCACACAACGGCCAGTGCAAACAGAACGATCAGAACGATCAGCGTAATGATTCCACGAAGTGTCAGCATTTTTTGTACCTCTTTTCCCGGTGGGAAAGTTTCTGTGATCAGTATACACGATTTGGCATCAAAGGGCAACCGGAAAGCGGATACAAAAAGTGTGATTTTTTTAAAATTAGGCTTGCATTTTGGCAAAGGCCGTGCTATAATAATCACGTTCCAGTTCGGAACGCACAAAACAAAATATGGAGGATTAGCTCAGCTGGTTAGAGCACCTGCATCACACGCAGGGGGTCTGGGGTTCGAGTCCCTAATTCTCCACCAGACGTAAGGCCGTTTACCTGAAAAGGTAAGCGGCTTTTTCTTGTACTTACGTGCTTTTTTAATATGCAAAAGTGAAATGGATTCACTTTTTGCATATTGATAATGAAACGTGTAGGAGGCCCCCTTTTCAGTCGTTTGTAGCAAGTTTGTAGCAGATCTGTAGCAAAATTCGGGGAGGAACGGCAAAATGGCTCCGTAAACCCGATTTTTGCAGATTTTTTGGCATAAAATTTTATCCTTGGATTTTGTGCAGAATGACGGTGGTGCTTTTCATTCGGATTCTGATGCCGTACAATAAAGGAAAAGATCATGGATGAAAGGAGAAATCGCTGTGCGCTACACCATCAGGCATTTTGATTTGCCGCTGCTTACCTTTGAAGCAAACATGGACAGTGCAGATACTGACCTCCATATTATAAAGGTCTACGAAGAAAAACGTTCCTTTTTACCTTTGAACCTGACTGTATCAGAAGATGGTGTAGAACGCTGGCTGCGGCATCGCGCAATTCCGAAGAACCGAGCGTATGTAGATGCTCTGCTCTCTAAGGTGGGGCTTTCTTTGAATCGACCGCTTGGAATTATTGCAGCCAATAAAGGTCTTCGCTCAATGATTGCTTTTGGGTAGATGCAGAGGGCTCCGGTGACACCTTTGAAAAAGTAAATCTTTACGATAACCGATTCAGTCAGGTGCTGGCAGCAATCGCCTTTACAGGATATGGCAGCAGCATACGAACTTCGCTTGCGTCCTGCCCGGAGTTCTCGACCAACGGGATGCTGCCAAAATGCTGGCGCAGACAAAACGGAAAAATCTATCTTTATAAAGGTGGCACGTCAGGGTTCAGTAATCTGGGATTTGAACCGTACTCGGAACTGTATGCTTATCAAGTTGCACAGGTGATGGGCGTGAATGCGATTCGCTACACCCTGACAAAAGATCTGAAAAAGACGCTTTGTTCTAAGTGTGAGCTGTTCACCAGCAAAGAGTATTCTTATATTCCCATCGGACAGCTTGTGTCCAAAGGCGGAATAAAAGCGATTTTAGCGTATTATCAGACGTTAGGTCAGAACTTTGTGGATGCGCTGGAAGATATGCTGGTCTTTGATGCAATCATCTGTAATACAGACCGCCACTATGGAAATTTTGGTGTGTTGGTAGATAATAAGACCAACACGATTGCGGCACCCGCACCGCTGTTTGACCACGGAAACTCGCTGTTCAGTCTGGGCGGAACGGATCTTTGGGACAACCAGAAAGCATTTGATGAATATGCCCGCACACTGCTTCCGCTTGCATACGATGATTTCTTTGCAGCTGCAAAGAGCGCAATGAAACCTCGTCACCGTGCGATGCTCCATAAGCTGCTGGATTTCCATTTTGACCGCAGAGCGACACGTTATAATCTGCCGCCAAATCGCTTGAAGATGATCGAAAAAGAGGTACAGCGCAGAGCAAGAGTGCTTTTAGGGTAAAAAGGAAATCGCCAAACGTGAGAGATTTTTCTCTCATGCATTGGCGATTTTTTGTATATCTTAAGCCGTCACACCGTGCCAGTTCATCGTGCTGAGGGCATTGACATATTCCTGCGAGACTTCCTTGTTGGGAATAGTTACGGATTCATCTATACTATTGTAGGTCAGATAACCCAAATGCACCAGCAGGGTCAGAACATCGTCTTTGCTGGCAAAGGTGGTCATGTCATTGCTGAAAGTGCCCGTGTTGATTTTTATGGCTTCGCCTGCCAGCATTCGGACAACCGCATCCTGCAAGCCATCCATATCCATCTGGATATAAATTTTCAAGGCTTCATAGGTTTCGGTTTGGTTCCAATAGGTGCCGAATTTGTGCCGCAGCATCGCATAAAGCTCTTGCATGTATACTCCTGCGGGAGTATAATTAGAGCAAGGAGGTGGTTCTGTGGAAAAAACAATTTATCACGGTTCGGATCATATTATTGAAAAGCCAAAGTTTGGCTATGGCAAGCCCTACAATGACTATGGCATCGGCTTTTACTGCACCCAGAACCCCAACATGGCCAAAAGAGTGGGGTGTTGGCATCGACCACAATGGCTACGCTAACCGGTATAAAATCGAATGCGACGGTTTGACCATTCTGGATTTGAACGCTCCCGGTTACACGATGCTGCATTGGCTGACGATTCTTTTGGAGAACCGCGAATTCGATACTTCTGCCCCGCTGGCCGCAGAAGCCAAAGAATACCTGATGAACACTTTTCACCTCGACTATAAGTCTGCTGATATCATCATTGGCTACAGGCAGATGACAGCTATTTTTCCTTTGCATCCGATTTTATCAACGGCGCAATCTCTTACCGCCGGTTGTGCAATGCCATGCGCTTGGGCAAGCTGGGGCAGCAGTTCGTGCTGAAAAGCAAAGCGGCCTTTGAACAGCTGGAATTTCTCGGCTATGAGACCGCAGACTCTAAAGAATGGTATAAGAAAAAAGGCCTTCCGTGACCAGACAGCCCGCCGCCAATATTTTGACGTGGAGCGCAACCGCCGTCAGAGGGGAGACCTTTATATTACCACGATTCTCGACGAGGAGATGAAGCCCAATGATCCACGCTTACGATAAAAGCTATCTTTCTGCTGCACAGAAAAATCTTGCCCGGATGTTGGATTATCTTGTCAACGATCTGCATTATCCGTTGGAGACGGCATGGCAGTGGTTTGTGACCAGTGAACTGTCTGCCCGGTTCGAGCAGGGGGATTGTTCTGTGTTGGTGGGCTTGTCCGGTGTAGAACTTGCCCGCGCTGTACTGGAGCAGGCGGGCGAAGCCGTGCCCATGCAGAAACCCTCGTATGCCTACGACCGCAGCCCGGAATACTGGACAGGCTGGGCTCTTGCCTATTACCAGTGGCTGACCAGTCTGCGCTTTGCGGAGATTGAACAGGCAGTGTCTATCACGAAAGTGCGGCTGCTGTATACGCCCTACCACGAGATGGATGTACGGCAGTTTGCAGACAAGATGAACGAGTTGTACCGTGCGGCAAAGCCGGAAACAAACCTGAAAGCCATGCGCACATTGGCCGGATTGAGCCAATCGGAACTGGCAGTACAGGCTGATGTGCCTGTGCGTACCATCCAGCAGTACGAACAGCGACAGAAGGACATCAACAAAGCACAAGCAGAAACGCTGCTTCGCCTTGCGCGTGCGCTGAATTGCAACGTAGAGGATCTGATGGAGAAAGTTCCACCGCTGAATTTTAAATAAGAATGAAGCGATGAGACCTGACACAGATTGTGCAAACAAAAAAAGAAAGCTGCCATCCATGAGAGAAAAATTCTCACGGATCGGCAGCTTTTCTCTTTGAAGTTGTTATGCCTTCGTTGTGGTCAGAACTTCATCATTGACCAGCTGATTGGCCTTATCAAATGCTTCGATCATCTGGGTCGCTTTCGGATGGAGATAGACTTCATCCAGCGTTTGGATTTGGGCGTGTGCCCGACAGCGCGTTTCAGGATATCCTTGTTGACGCCTGCGCGGTCACAAAGGCTGGCGTAGGTATGGCGGGTGGTGTAGGGCGTATAGGTGGCAAGCTTCCCGGCAAACTCCGGTTTGCGCTTACCATTTTCGTCGTAAGGATTCGGCTGGATGCCGATTTCCTCCAAGAAAGGATAGAATTTGCGATTACGCCAGTTTTTCTCATTCCAGAAACCGCCTTTTCCATTGGGAAAGAGCGGACCGTTTTCCACAGAGGTGGCATACGCATGTTCAAAACCGGGATGCCAAAGTCGAGAATGGGAATGATGCGGTTGCGTCCGGCTTCGGTCTTGCAGCCGCCGATCAGATAAGCACCGGATTCCGTGCGGTGAAAATCTTCGTGTTTGAAGTGCAGCAGCTCATAGATACGCACTCCGCAGGCCAGAAGAGCAATTACCATCTGCCGGTGGGCGTGTTCTTTTGGCTCAGGATCAGCGTCACCTGTTCGTCCGTGAAAATCTCGCGTTCCGGAGATTTGCGCCCTTCGACTTCAGGACAGATGCAAGGTTGGCATCCACGACACGCCAGCCAATGGCTGTGCGATACAGCTTACTGATAAGAGTACGCTCTTTTTCCAACATACTTTGAGACAGGCCGTTATCGGCCATCTTGTCTAAGATGTTTTGAAAGTCCTGCGCATAGAGGGCGGCAATTTTGAAGTGCCACAGCGGACGGAGATATTTCCACGCAATGTCATAGAGCTCGCGAGCCTTATCGGACCGGCCTTATATTCACGGGACTCTTTGAACATCCGGAAGCAGTCCTGCAGGGTAGAGTCCTGATAGGGTGTGGCCGGACGCTTCATCATCTCTGCGCGGACAGCTTCTGCTTCTTCACGGGTGACGTAGGTGCCAACAGCCTTCATGACTGTAATTCCGGTGTGAGGATCAGGGATTGGCATTCGGAGCAGCCATGGCTTCCGGCGTGTTCCGGACATTCGTGTGATGCTGCCATTGCCAGACGAGGCTTTCAGCCGGGGCGATTCTCGTTTGGCTGGAACGGCAGGTGGAGCTACTGCACCGGGGGGATGGCGCTGTGCCAACGGGATGACCGCAGGCAGAGCAGAATTTAGCGGTATCTGAGATTGATGACCGCAATTTTCACAGAACATAGAATTGAACCTCCTATTGCTTTGAACTTGCTTCAAAAATGCCCCCGCATTGGAGGATGCCGAGGGCGGATGGTCGAATTAGTTACGGGCGCGGGAGAGCTGGTACTCCAGGCTCTGTTCAGCTGTGAGACCATTCTGGATGAAATTTACCAAATTTGGGTAAAAGATGTAGATACGTGATCCGTTCGGTACGTGGCTTATGTAACCGGCGGCTACGAGGTTGCGGAGACTGTGGTATGTTATATCATAACCTTCGCTCCGTGCACGACGTGCGGCACCTGTTAGTGTAAGAAAATCCTGCGGCTTATTAACCATAATTTTTCTCTCCTTTCGTAAAACTGATGGAAAGCACAGGTGGCTTTTCATAATAAGCATATCTTTTTGAGATATAGGACTCTTAAAGGGCGATTAAGGGTACCAGGGAAGATCTGGCATTTTTGAGAAGTCATAACGCTCCAAAGAATGCAAATCGGGTTGTACTTCCTCATATTGGGCGTTTAAAGGGGGAACGACATAGCCGCAGTTAAAAAAATTGACTCTGGTCACGCAGCGTGATAGCACTACAATCGATGTATCCACAATCGCCGGAGTGGCAACATGGAGGCGTTGTAAAGTAAATTGGAGCGCCCATAGTGTTTTCCTCCTGAAATTAAAATTGAATGCGAAGCGGATTGCTTCATGATAAGCATATCTGCTTGAATTAGCGTACATTTTGCCTTATGGTGTGATAAGCGCTTGAAAGGAAATCTGCGCATCATCCTGTTGAATCAGTGAACTGAAATCCATGTTCGGGTAAGAAAAGGTTGCCGGGTGCACTTGTGCTGGTGGCCAAGAACAGTTATAATTACCATAATATGAGTTCATAGGAACGGATGTAAAAACGGCAGATCGAAGCAGCTGCATTTGCGGTGACTGACTTTGTTCTTGTGGAGCAGAAGATTCATCACGAAGATGCAGCGGTTCAATGGAAGGCTCCGAAGGCGAATCCGGCAGCAGAGGACAGGCGTTCTCCGTTACGGTTTCCGGTTTGCTGGGAGCGGCTTCTTCATCGTCACAGTCATCAAGAGCGTCCAACGGCAGAAGAAGGTCAATCTGCGCTGGGGGCAGGATCGGTTCTGTATCGGGAAGGTACCGGAATCGCCAGCGGGCCATTGGCAGGAACGACATCCTCTGGTGACTTACTATGGACGACCAGTGGCTTGGTAGTCGGCGTATCAGAATCACCTACATAAACTGGGCCGGAGACCATGAACTCACCAACCTGAAGACTCTTTAGTATGGAAGTCAACTTGGTTCCACCTGACGAACTAATTAAACGGGCGCACATACGAACCTCTTCATCCGCTGGCTGGAAATACATTATATATTTGCATTGCTGAAGCAAAATCCGTTGCTCAGACTTGAACACACGAATGCTCTGGGCAACCAGCAAGCAGTACAATCCGTATTTGCGACCCTCGTTGAGAATTTTTCCCAGTGCACTTGTTTGGTGCAATGGGAAGTTACTCAATTCATCCAAGTACAGGAAAGTGGGTGGAAAATCCTCGTGAGTGGCTTCTCGTAACAGTGCTGCAAAAACCACCTCTTCAACGATGTGTTGCGTGGATGACGGAAACGAACCTAATTCCAGCAAGGTGATGCCGGGGGAAATCTCGAAATCGCCATTCTCGAAAAACTTCTGTCCCCATAAAGGACTCAAGGCTTTTTCCAAACCGGGTGCAGCGAGTGACCGGGAATTCTGGATTTCTAGGTGTAATCGTTCCAATGCTTCATTCGGGGCAGGTGAATCACGGAGAGCCTTTTCTTAGTAGGGATATCAGTAACGGCTTTTGCCCATCTGATAGCCTGATAACGGATGCAACCGTATCAACGAAAGATGCAGCCGCATCCGCTGGATTATCTGATGCCCCGAACAAATGCAGCTTGAGTGGCTCTTGAGACACGTCCTGACGATGTACATACGGTTCTAGTTCTACTGGAAGGGACACAGCGTGCCGATGATCTATGGCTACGATCCGAACACCTGACTCCAGCAGCCCCCTTGTAATATTGTAGGAAAGAGTAGACTTTCCTACGCCGCTTTTTCCACAGATAAATGGAAGCGTTCCCCTCCTTGAGTTTTTCAACGATTGTAACGGCTTTTTGATAGGTAGAGCCTATTTTCAACTTCATGGTTCCGTCCCTCCTGTTTTAATCAGAATCTTCATATTCGGTCAAGCAACTGCGCTTCAAGGTCAGAAGTCGAGCATCTACATAGGTTCCGTTGTCAATACGAATCTTTTTGGCGATGCTGAACTCAGAGAGCAAATGCTCACTTTGCAAATGCGAAATAATGGCAGATGCACTATAACCCTGTGCATATTCGCAAATCAGATATTTTAGTAAGGAACCTTTCAACAGAAAGTCACCTCCTTTTTGTACGATATCCCGGTCAGGATCATAGCTAGAATCGACCTCTCCATAGCGGAGAAGACGAATGTCCCCGGCTTCTTGTGCGGAATAGAGGACCCTGCGTAAAATCTCTTTGGCGTTGCAATCCAGAGAGCTGTCCCACTCGGATAAACAATTATTTATGTATGCCTGACAGACCTCGTGTGCTGTTTGTGCTAAATCCGGTTGTTTAAGGAGCTTTAATGCCCAGCAAAGAACAACGGATGAAACGTTTAGAAGTGCGATTTCATTCCGAAAGGCGCACTCTTCATCCAAGGAACCTAAAGCGGTTATGTAAGACCGCTCAACGATGCGCTCGAAGGCATCTGGGTTGTGCTCAACAAGGGCACACAGCTTGCTAAAAGATTTCGGCCAGAGGAGCGCGGCTGTATGGCTTTCCTCGTGAGGCAAGAACAGACAGTGCTTCTGCTGCAACTCAGTAATGCCGTTCGTAGATACGATAAGGCATAGCGGAAAACGAGGCTCTGTCATAGTCCTTGTAAGCAGAGTGGCAAAATTTGTCGCTGAACGGTAGTTGCCAACGGTAGCGGCAATTCCTGGATTGTCACCGTAGACTGATAATAAGACATCCGGGCCGTGCTGATCGAGCATTTGATTGAAGTGCTTTGGTATGTCGTCAACCGTCATTCTTGTTGAAGTAGAAACATCATTGTCTAAAAGAGCAAAGAAACGATGAATGCCCTCAAATTTATCAGAGATTCTAGTTTTGATAATCCCTAAAATCCTGACCAAAGCCAAGGGCAACTTTTCCAAGTCAGTGGTGGCCAACAACGGGGTGGCCAAGGTGTCCTTCATCTGCGGCGTATAGAGCCAGCGACCATCCTCTAGTTGATACCATCCAACAGGAGGCAGCAAGTATGGGTGTTCAGTGTCTAAAATTGCACCGATGAAAGCCGCCAACAAATCTGCCCACCGTTTACTGTCCTCGGTATAATGGATCTGGCCACCCGCAGCCATGAACTTCTTCAGCAACGTCTTCGGACTAAAATCGCCTTTCTCCAGCCAGAATGCTCCGGACGGTTTGTTGGGAATACGGAACGATACATAAATCCATTCGGTTGTTTTGTCACGCTCAATTTTCCTTACAACAATAGCCTTGAAATCATAGCAAGATGTGAATGACCGCCGAATCGGTCGAGGATCGTTTGGAATCCGCTTCTTAATGATCCAAGGGCGTTTGTAAATATCTACATCGAATCCAAAATTATCGAAGTGATTAAACTCGGCCAAGAGCGCTTTTAGTTCAGCTTTTTGGGCAGGATCACTCTGTTGCCGAACTAGTCGATTGTGTACTTCTTGTCGGTAGGCCGCATCTCTGGCATCTATATCCATTTGATGCGTTTCCATGTCAATGAACTCCTGACCACTGCTGTCGATATAGGTACAGGCAGGTACAGAAGTAAAATCTCTGGGTGGATCGTGAACTCGATTTGAGACTATGAATTTGCTACTCATGGTAAAAACCTCCTTTTGTGAATATGTTTTCTTGTGGGCAGTCTGACCGTTCCATTGGCGTATGCTACCCACTATGAAATTATCAAGGTGCGGTACAGTAGAAAGGCATCGGTGAACGTTGCCCGCTACTGTGGCTTAGATTTTAAAACGAAAAACAAAAAATTTTTTGCGGCAAAAAATCGGTCAACAAAAAATCGATCTTGTGATCGAAATGAAGAATAGAAAAATACTGATGATGTAAGAAAGGAGAAAGGATATGCAATATCAAGGGAGGCTAGAGCAACTGGTACTTTACTCTATAGAAGAAGATCTGAAAAGAGATGCAGTCATAGTTGCTCCGTGCTGTACAGATGATTACGATGGAGCGATAGATGCGATTCTTCGAGCAACATTCAGGCTATATAGACCATGGGAAAACTTTAACATCAATCAGAATGGTGCTAAATCTTTTTTTACTAGTAATGCATTGATATGTGCATTACTGACGTTTAAGTATTTTATCAGCACGAGATATATCATTCGAAAAAAATAGTGTGCAATCCAATACTAAACGAAGTTGTAGAAAATAATGAGGGGTTGAAATACGAAATAAAAGCATTCAATGAAAATTGTAAGAAAATTTATAATAGAAACGATCGATGGGAAGAAAAAATTAAAGAAGAGCTTTTTGGAAAAGATGCATATATAGAGCAACTAGAAGACTTCTTGTACACGAACAACTTTTCGTTGAAAGTTCCATCTACATACATCTTTTTTTCACAAGAAAAAAATAAAGGATTTTTGGCACCGGTAGTGAGAGAGATTATATGGGATATTGCAGAGAGCGAACAAACCGAAACTATCGACTATAAAATGGTGGAGGTGCGACGATTATTCATTGAGCATATGAGAGGTAGAGGGTCGGTAATAGGATGGGAATGGTTGGATGATAGTAATGAAGGTCAAAATCAAAGAGCTCGAAAGAGTGCTTTGGTAAAAGCATACGATGCTTTTTGTTATGAACTGGTTAAAATTGGAAATAAGGCTTATGAGAGCGAGAGCTATAGCGAAATATATGATGAATGAGTTTGCAAAGGAAATGATTTATCATAGTAGAGCTATTACAGAATTTGAAAATTATTTGATGGGTTTGAAGAAAATCTCCCGTACAATGGATGTGAATATATTAGATGTACTAGAAGAGGATGCTCTTAGGCACCTGAGAAATTTACGGTTAAAATGCACTACTCCAGTAGTTTTCGGTACGGATGGGGTGATTTTTGATGAAAATGATTTTTCTCGAAGAGCATATGTCGAATTTTTAAAAAGTGTGACACAAAGAATCTACGTTGTCGCGGGAAAGGATTCCTTAAAAGCATATGATATATTGAAAAAATATATAGACAACAGAAGGCAGGAAATGCCACAATTAAAACACTTGAAATTGTTGGAGGCACCAAGTAAACAAAACAAATGTAAGATATGGGCAATCGGTGGAGTCCTCAACGCGATTTCACCAACATGGATATACAGTGTAATACCGGAACGGGAAACGCAGAAACCGGATGAATTAACAATGGATATCAGCATGGGTATCAGCGATATAAGATGACTTCGACACTCTAAAAAAAAATAAACTCAAAGTGCAGCTAAAATTTCGGGCGAAGGCGGAATTTCTAGAGCAAAATTTTTTCCAAATTGTCGAAAATGCTTCTGTTGAAAGTAAATAGGAGATAACTAAATGGGCGATCACGCAAGTGGTCGCCCTTTCTCTGTATCTGGTATGATTTGACCTTCGGCAACATCATAGTAACCCACCAAAGGAGGATTTGCCGTTATGTTTGATTGCTATGACACTCTGATCACTCCAGAAGAAGTCGCTGATATGCTGGGATGCGGTATGAACACTACCTATAAGCTTTTGAAGTCTGGAAAGATAAAGGCCATGAGGATCGGCCGATCTTGGAAGATCCCCAAGAGAGCGGTACAGGAATATATTATACAGGAATCCCACTTGAAATCAGTTGGGTGGTAACATGAAAAAGCCCACATGGATGATGTTCCATGTGGGTTTTCTATTGCCTGAAAGTAGTGCTTGATGGAGTGATGTACATACGGGTAATCCAATGTTAATGCTAAATAATGTATAGAACAGAAGGAAGGTGAAAGTTAATCTTTATTAATGACACTAACATTAGGATAAAGCGGCTGAATGGAATAGTTGTAGTACAAACAGTCGCACAAGAATGGTCGAATGTATAGTGTATATACATTTGGCTATTCTTGCTAGGAGGGGGAGGCGGATGCGTCATAAATAATATTTTATTCTATAAATTCTCATCTATATTTTCAATGAGATTAATTTATCTTTATGAGTTCTATAGAAAGAAGGTGATTATAATGGGAAATATCTTTAGTATACGATTGACAGATGAAGATAAAGTTCATTTACAACAGAGAATGAATGAAACTGGTAAAAATGCAACAGAAGTATTTAAGAGCGCAATCTACTTTACTGAAATAGATGCAGACCTTGTTGATGAAATTATATCTAATATTGGATATTATGCAAGCGAAAAAGATCTGGAAGGGATAAAAGAGGAGGTTCATAGATATGTGTTATATCGAACTCAAAAATGAGAAGTATGAAACTTTGGAAGATTTAAAACGGTTACTACATTATATTCTTAGATTAGATAAAACAGCAGAAGATAGTCAAAGAGCGAATACTATAACAAATACCTTGGCAGGTTGTCAGCCAGCGATGATTCCCAATGAATATTTGTGTGATCCGAGTTCAGTTTATAACCTGATGCTTTTTGAAGTCAGGAGAAGACATAAAGGTATTCCGCAGTTTGCAAAACACCGCATTGTTTCCTTCGCAGCAACAGATTGTATTTTGCCACAGGATGTAGTATCTCTAGCAGAAAGAATAGCAAGTATCTATGCGAAGAACGGTTATATTACAGCCTATGGAATTCATGCGGATAGATTTAATGTACATATTCATTTTGCAGTTTGTGCAGTATCGTTTCAAACACAGAATATGTTTCATATTCAATGGAAATCTGAGTGGAATATGCTTGTAACGGTAACAAATCAATGGAAATCTGAGTTTGACGAACTGCTTCAAAATAATATCCAAATGAGGCAGTCAAGAGAAGCTGCATTGTATGGCGATGATATCGTTCGATACGGAAGCATTCCTCGGACAGCAAAAGGTCAAATGATTCAGAACAGAAAATCAAAACGCAAATAAGAAGGGAGAATACAATGGATAAGTTTGATGAAAAAGTTATCGGTTACGAATCTACGAAAGAGATTCTGCGTCAGATTCTGGATATTCTAAAAAAGACCGGAGGTTTATAAAAGAAAGGGCATTTCTATTCCAAGAGGGCTGCTGATGGAATCTGATCCTGGTCTTGGAAAAAGTCTGCTGGCATCTATCCTGATGGAGGAATCTGAACGAAAGCCCTTTGTTTTTCGTAAAACCAGTCAGGAAAACAGTTTTTCTGGATGAATTAAGGGCTGTATTTGCTATGGCGAAGGAGGACGCACCTAGTATACTGCTCTTAGAAGATTTGAACCTCTATGTAGAATCCACCTCTCCCTATGCTCCGGAATGGGCTTGTCTGCAAGCCTGTATTGATGATGCAAAGGACACAGATCTTTTTGTGATTGCTACTACTAACGATACAAGGTATCTGACGGTCAATGCTCTGCTTTGCCGTAGAGATGCGGCAATAGCCATAGATGTTCATTGTGCTCCTTTCTGGCTCAAAGATAACGAGCGACATTTTTAAGACTGTGTTTTGCACCTTGAAAGAGCCTGAAAACGGCCGATTTTAATACAAAACAGAATATACGGTATTTTTTAATACAGTTTTAGTGGGCATAGGCAGTCATAAAATCAGAATGGTAGTGCACGGTTTGTGATTGGCGGTGTCCTCGCCATCCAATGGAGCGTAGTTCCAGTCGGTATCTTCGTCAATATATCGCCGCCCATCATCCGGCAGTTCCAGCGGTTCCGCAAGGATGATGGTGCCCCAGTGGTTGACCATCACAAAGGGCGCGATCTCACAAGGGATGCCCCGGCACTCGTCATCATGCCGAACATCGTAGGCGTACAGACCATCCGGAATGGTATCTCTCTTGATGCGGATGCTGGTGAACAGCGCAGGCTTTCCGCAAACCGTGATCTCTTCGTAGTGTTCGGTCATTGCATTAAAGGTCATAATCTGTCCTCCTTAGATTTCAATGATAAAAGCTCTGAATTTCTCTTTGTAGAAATCCATTGTACTCTGCGGCAGGGAAGTCAGATTCCCTTCGTTGTCACATCCGGCCAGAAATCCCGGCCCGGCAAGAACATCGGCTCCATCCCACAGCGGACGATTGAGCGGCAGGCCAAGCAGCTTGCCTTCATCATTGCAGACCAGTGTGACCTCTGAACCGGTGTCACTCAATGTGATGCATTCGATCAGCCCGCCTACAAATTTCTGCATGGCTTCAAGGGTGTTGTCCAAATCAATCTCCAGTTTGGCAGCTCCATTG
>ENA-OQAX01000126-OQAX01000126.1-human-gut-metagenome-genome-assembly--contig:-NODE-126-length-16646-cov-2.421272_pt1 | contig 16646 bp, 22 predicted proteins | sample MGYA00242741_ERZ504539 | MGnify/ENA primary metagenome ERZ504539 (study PRJEB26092, sample SAMD00036277) | human gut metagenome | host: Homo sapiens | study: EMG produced TPA metagenomics assembly of... | reverse complement strand
GAAACTCGGCCTCTATGCGGTGCTGTAAGTTTTCTTGCTGCTGTGCTTTTTGCTATAAGTGCACTGTGCGGCTTCCGCGAGTATAAGGTGATTCTTGCAGCATTCAATGTTTTATTTGCTGTTCTCTTTTTTGCTGGTCGGAATTATGGGTGAATATTTTTTCCGTTGCATTCGCAGAGCTGAAAACCGTCCGATCTATATTGTGGAAAAGGAAATCAATTCCGGGCGCTGCGTATGATACAAACAATAAAGCAACTTTATTTTCGTTATAAGGAATTGATCAACTATGTGATCGTAGGTGTCTGACTACGGTAGTGAGTCTGACAAGTTACTATTTTTTCACTACAGCCTTTCTGGATCCGCAAGACCCATTTCAACTGATGGCTGCCAATACGTTCTCATGGATCTGCGCAGTTTCTTTTGCTTATATCACAAACCGAAAGTTCGTTTTTGAAAGTAAAAGCACTGATAAATTGCGCGAAATGCTGAAATTTTTCAGTGCGAGGATTTCCACTCTCCTTATCGAAATGGCCTGCATGACATTGCTGGTAAATATTCTGCACTGGAATGACCGGATCTCTAAGTTTGCGGTACAGTTCATCGTCATGGCTCTGAATTACATTTTCAGCAAGCTGTTTGTGTTCCGCATCAAAGAATAATACAGAGTAAAAGGGGCTGCTGCACATGCAACAGCCCCTTTTACTCTGTGGAAAAGTATTACAGCATCTTGGAAAGGAATGCTTTCAGTCTGGGATGCTTCGGATTCGTGAACAGTTCCTGCGGCGGCTCGTCCTCCTGGATCTTGCCGTCGTCGATGAAGATGACGCGGTTGGACACCTCGCGGGCGAAGCCCATTTCGTGGGTGACCACCAGCATGGTGATGCCGGTGTGGGCCAGCTCCTTCATCAGTTCCAGAACCTCGCCCACCATTTCGGGGTCGAGGGCGCTGGTGGGCTCGTCGAACAGGATCACGTCCGGGTCCATGGCAAGGGCACGGGCAATGGCAATGCGCTGCTGCTGGCCGCCGGACAGGCTCTTGGGGTAGACGTTGGCCTTGTCGGCCAGACCCACACGGGCCAGCAGCTCGTCGGCGCGCTGGGAAATGGCTTCCTTGTCCTTCAGCTTGAGCAGGCTGGGGGCCAATTCCAGGTTCTTCTTCACGGTCAGGTGGGGGGAAGAGGTTGAAGTGCTGGAACACCATGCCCATCTTCTGGCGCACAGCGTCGATGTGGGCATCGTCCACCTCCACCCCTTCAAACTTGATGGAGCCGGAGGTGGGAATCTCCAACGGTTCAGGCACCGCAGAAAGGTGGACTTGCCGCAGCCGGAGGGTCCGATCAGGCACACCACGTCGCCGCGGTAAATATCAATATCGATGCCCTTCAGCACGTCCAGAGTGGGGGTGGGCAGCTTTGCGCCCGGCTTCTTTTCGCCGCCGTAGGTCTTTGTCAGGCCGCGGACTTCCAGAATCTTATCGGTCACTTTGAGCCAGCCTCCTCTCAAACTTTGCCAGCAGACGGGTGAACAGCATGACCAGCACAAGGTAGATCAGTGCATCACCCAGCAGCGGGAACATGGGTTCGTAGGTGCGGTTCATGATGCCCTGCGCGGCGTACAGCAGCTCCTTGCCGCCGATGACCGTGATCAGGGAGGTATCCTTCAGCAGGACGATGAACTCGTTGCCCAGTGCGGGCAGCACCGCACGGATGGCCTGCGGGATGATGATGACCACCATGGTGGTCATGTAGTTCAGCCAAGGCTACGTCCGGCCTCCATCTGGCCGGGGTCAACGGCCATCAGGCCGCCGCGGATGATCTCCGAAACATAGGCACCGGAGTTGATGCCCAGTGCCAGCGCACCCACCATGGTAAAGTTGCGGCTGTTGGCAAAGATGACCATGCTCATGATGAGCAGCTGCACCATCATGGGCGTGCCGCGGATGATGGTGGTGTAAATTTCGCAGATGATGTTGAAGAAGCCCAGCACCGGGTTCTTGTGGCCGGGGCGCTGCTGGTCGTGTGCCACACGCACCAGTGCCACCACGCTGCCCAGCACGATGCCCAGTGCCAGCGCAATGGCAGTGACCAGCAGGGTGGTGCTCACGCCGTTGATGTACTGCGTCCAGCGGTCTTTCAGGATGAAGGCCTGATAAAATTTTGAAGAAAAACTCCTGCCCGAAGCTGAGCTTGGTGCCGCTGTTGAGCAGCTCTTTGAGCAGTTCGTATTGAGCAGCCATTCGCATCCTCACTTTCCTGTTTTGTTAGAATTTTGTAACCTTATTTTCCAAAAAGGGGGGGTGCCCCAGTTGGGGGCTGCCTCCCCGTGGTTCCATTATCAGCCAGCTGATTATTCAGCGGTGATGTACTTGTCCACGATGGACTGCAGGGTGCCGTCAGCCTTCAGCTCTTTCAGAGCGGCGTTGACGGCATCTTCCAGAGAAGAACCCTTTGCCATACCAATGGCGTAATCTTCCTCGGCGTAGCTGGTATCCAGGATCTTCAGGCCGGGGTTGGCAGCAATGAACTCCTGGGCGGGAGCGTTGTCGATGACAACTGCATCCACCTGACCATTGTTCAGAGCCTGCACAGCGGTCAGACCGTCGTCGTAAGCCACAACATTGTCGTCGCCGAAGTCATCGGAGCAGTAGATGTAGCCGGTGGTACCGCGCTGGGTGCCGATCTTCTTGCCGGCCAGATCGTCGGGAGAAGCAATGTCGGAGCCTTCGGGCACGATGATGGACTGGATGCCGGTAGCGTAGCGTCGGAGAAGTCCATCACAGCCTTGCGCTCGTCGGTGACGGTAACGCCAGCCATGACGATATCGGCCTTACCCTGCTGCACGCTCAGCAGAGCAGCGTCAAAGTCCATATCATCGATCTGCAGCTCCAGACCCAGCTTGTCAGCAATGGCCTGAGCAGTCTCGATGTCGATGCCCTCGAACTCGCCTGCATCGGTGGTCATCTCATACGGAGGAAAGGCAGCGTTGGTAGCCATGGTCAGCTTGCCAGCCTCAACGGTGGTCAGCTCGCCAGCGGCAGCGCTGGTGGAAGCAGCTTCAGAAGAAGCAGCAGAGCTTGCCACGGAGGAAGCGGTGCTTGCGGAAGAACCACCGCAGGCGGTCAGAGCCAGAGCGGCAACGGACAGACCAGCAGCTGCCAGAAAGCTGCGACGAGAGATCTTTTTCATATTCAAACACTCCTCAAATGTACTGTATGTTTTTGCGGTACGCCGGAACGATGCGATTCATCGAACATCTGGCGAACGAATTTAGTATAGATTGTACAAATTGAAAAGTCAATACTTGTGCAAAAAATCTCATCAATTGAAACCGAATTGAAAACAATTATACAAAAAATGCGCTGAAGAAATGTATATATACGAATTATAGATATTTTGCGATCTCTTCTTTGCTCCGCTTTGGCACGCAGTAATCCCGGTTCTCGTCCAGATAATATTTTACGCCGGTCTCAGCCGTCAGCGGCACAATGTGAGCCTTGTGGGCCGGGTAGCCGAACGCCACCATGAATGCCAGCTTCTGCGGTTCTTCAATGCCCAGCAGTTCAGTGAGGGCAGGCTTGTTGATCGCGCCCATGATGCAGCTGCCCACGCCTTTGTCCCATGCGGCAAGGGTCATGTTGGCAAGGGCGATGCCGGTATCAGTGGCAAGGTCGCCGGGGATGGAAGTGTCCTGCACCCACGGCCACATACGAGGTGGGCAGCTCGTCGGCTTTGGGCGTGCCCTGCTCCGGCGGCAGATAGGCAGCCCACTTGACCAGCGGCTGCACCTTTGCCACCGCCTCGGGCTTGTTCACCACCACCAGACGCACAGCCTGACGGTTGGCTCCGCAGGAGGACAGGCGGACGGCCTCGACGATATCATCCACCACATCCTGCGGAACAGCTTTCTGTGCAAAGCGGCGGTAGGTGCGGCGGCTGACAAGAGTATCCATAACAGACATAAAGAGCACCTCCTTTATATAAGTGTTGTCAAAAGTATAGCAGATGCGGCAGAGTCTTGCAACGCTCCGGCGCAAAAAAGCTTGCACGTTGGACAGTGATCTTGCCTTTTGCGACAGGCTGCGATTGCATCCGACAAATGATACATGGTAAAATATGGTAGAAGAAAGGAGGCGGCGCAATGGTATTGGCGGCAGGCATCGTGGGTTTTATTCTGGGGGTCAATTTGGGTTTTTTGTTTGCCGGGCTGATGCGGGCGGCAAAGGAGAAGGACGAGCAGACAGAAGATGAAACAAGACATGTTGAGAATGAATGAAAATAACGGAGAACAAAAAGGGCCGCTGTACGGGATGCTGTGCAGCGGCCCTTTTTGCTGGGCTTGACGGAACTTACGATTTTCTCTTGGTCGCTCCTGCTTTTCTGCATCCGGCGGAAAAAGATGCCAAAAACACTGACAAACTGTTACGGGGGGGGGTATTATATAGGGAAAAGCAGGCTCCACAAAAAAGTGATGGGGGCATGCAAAAAGATTGTGAGGTTGATTCTTATGTCTAACATTTCTCGTCGTAAGTTCCTCAAGGGTGCAGGTGTGGCTGCTCTGGCTGTTGCTGCTGCCGGTGTGCTGACTGGCTGCTCCAATGGGGATGCTCCTGTGATTCCCGAAGTGACCAAGGAAGTTAAGGTCATCTTTATTTGCAACGGCGCAACTGCTGGCAAGGATGGTTCTGTTGTTGTTAAAAAGGACGCCAAGACTGTTCTGGTCTCCCAGATTAAGGCTGAGCAGATCCCGCAGGGCTATACTGTGGAGAGCACCGGTGAGCTGAAGATTCAGGAAATCGACGGCAAGGAGTGCGTGCTTGTCACCCTGAAGAAGATTGCTACCACTAAGCCTGTTACGGTTGCATTCTACGATACCGTCAACAAGGCTATGTTGAGCACCACCATGACGATTAACGTTGCATCGGATGCTGAGTTTGTTTACAAGACCGATCTGAAGGAATCTCTGCCCGGCTACGAGATTATCGACAACGGCAAGAACCAGATCAGCGAAAATAACCGCGTTGTGATGTCTGTTAAGCCTGTTGCAGCGGAAAAAATGAGAAACGTTACTGTTACTTATCGTTATGAGGGCTCTAATAAGGTCATTACCAAGGCTACCGTTGACGTTCCCATGAGCAAGAAGGTTCTGACCAAGGCTGAGCTGCGGGTGCAACCGTTGAGAGCAGCGGTTATCTGTTTGATGTTGTTCCTACTACGAATGGCCCGTTCGGCATCAATGATCTGGGCGGTGGCAAGGGCGAAGTTGCTGTTACTGCAACGATCAAGATGCACAAATAATTTGAGCTGGTCTTTACAGCTACAAAACTAGTTCACAAAAAAAGGCGGCAGTCATATTGAACTGCCGCCTTTTTACACTTATAGTCAGTTTCGCCGCTTTTTTGGAATGGGCACGCTGAGCACCAGCGTGATGCCGATGGCCAGCGTAACGGCTACCTTAAAGGTGCTGATGCCGTTGGAGAGGGCCAGCGCATTGTTGCCCTGTATAAAATAGTAGGCGGTGTAGTAGATGCCCGCACCGGGCACCAGCGGGAAGATGCCGGACAGCAGGAACACCGTTACCGGCATTTTAAGCACAATGGCAAACACGCGGGTGAGCAGGGTGAGCGGAATGACCGCCAGCAGGGAGGCTGCGGCACTGTCTGCCCCCAGCATCACGGCCAGCTCGTAGACAAACCAGCCCACGGCACCCACCAGCCCGCAGAAGGGCAGGCTTTTGCGCGGACAGCCGAACAGAACGGCAAAACTCAGGGTGCCTGCGCCGGCGATAAAGAACTGCGCGGCCAGCTCCCCAATTTGTGTACTGGTCAACATCATGCCACGACCACCCCCGTAAAGAATGTATAAAGGCTCAGCACAAGGCCGGTGCCAATGGCAATGCTGGCTGCAATGAGCAGCGCATCGATCATGCGGATGGTGCCGGAGAGGTAATCTCCGTGCACAAAGTCGCGGATGCCCATGGTAAAGGCGATGCCGGGGGGTCAGGATCATCAGCGAACCGATAATAGAATGACTGGCCGGTGTGCCCAGCATTCGGCAGGCCAGAATGCACACCAGCGTGATAAGCGCAGCACAGCTGATCTTGCAAAAGCCGCCGGGCAGCTCGTGCTGCTCACACAGCAGCAAATAGCCGCTGGCAAGAAAGCCTGCCAGTGCCGCCGCCAGCGCACTGCGCAGTGTGCCGCCGAAGATCAGCGCAAAGCAGAATGCACCGCACATGCCGGAGACCAGCTGCACCCAGTCCTTGGGGAAGGGGATGCGCCGTGCCAGCACAAGGCGGCTCTCGGCCTCGTCCAGAGTCATATTGCCCTCGGCGATCTCGCGGGAGAGGGCGTTCACCGCCGCCACCCGGCTCAGATGGGTGGTACGGCTGGGCACGTTGCGCACCTCGCTGATCTCGGCGGTGCCCGCACTGGCAAAGATGCCGTTGGTCAGCACATAAACGTGGAACTCCCGCAGATGGAACGACCGGGCCATGATCTCCATGGTCTGCTCCACCCGGAACACCTCGGCACCGTTTTCCAGCAGTGTCTGCCCCGCCGCCATGATAAAATCCATGATGCGGCGGCGCAGTTCTTCATCCGGGAAAACCTCGCGGCTGTTCATTGCCGCACCTCCTTTATAAATAATGCTGTCTTATTCTACCATGTCCGCGGCTGGCGCACAAGATAAAAAAACGCAATTTCCTACTAAAAAACTTCGTTGTAGGTGTTGACAAATCCGGTCGATTGGATTATTATAAATGCAATATCACAAAAATGGCTGTGAAGAGAAGAGTAGGCCTTCGCATTGATCCTTACCAGAAAGCCCGGGCGATGGAAAAGGGCAGGAAACAGGAAGCTGAAAATGGTCTCGGAGCTGTGCGGGCGAGGTGCATGAGCGCTAAGTTCGCAACGGGATGCGCCCGTTACAGCGTCCGGCTGTAAGCAGCAAAGCTGCCGCAGCATTGAGGCTGTGCCCGCAAGGGTGCGGTAAACCAAGGTGGTACCACGGAAGTATGTTATGCTCCCGTCCTTGTCTGAGCGTTGGCTCAAGGTCAAGGACGGGAGCTTTTTTCATGCATCCGTCAAAGGCCCTTAGCACGGAACTGTGCCGTGCGGGCCGCTGTACATTATAATAAGCAAATAGAGAGGGAACAAAACTATGATTACTCGTCGTGATTTTCTGAAGGTTTCTGGCGTCGCAGCTGCTGCAGCTGCCCTGACCGCATGCGGCGGCTCTTCTTCCACCGCATCTTCCGCTGCTTCCGGCACTGCTTCTTCCGCAGCTTCTTCTGCTGTGGCTAAGCTGGACAAGGTGAAGGTGGCTGTGCCCAACGACACCACCAACGAGGCACGCGCCCTGACCCTGCTGGAGAAGAACGGCTTCTTTAAGCTGAAGGCTGATGCAGGCCTGACCGCAACCGCAAAGGACATCGAGGAGAACCCCCTGAATGTTTCCGTCGATGAGGTCGAGGCTGCTCAGGTGCCCAACGTCCTGCAGGACGAGGACTACGCCGTCATCAACTCCAACTACGCCATCTCCGCTGGTCTGGACCCCATGACCGATGCTCTGGCAATGGAGGACGGCACCTCTGCTTACGTCAACATTCTGGTCTGCAAGGACGGCAATCAGGAAGAGCCGAAGATCAAGGCTCTGGCCGCTGCTCTGCAGAGCCAGAAGGTGAAGGACTTCATGGATGAAAACTACAAGGGCGCTGTGGTGTCCGTTGTGGAGAACCCCACCGACGGCTATGACTCCTCCATCGACTACGATGCACTGAACGGCGAGACCGTCAGCTGCGCTGCTACTCCGGCTCCTCACTGCGAGGTTCTGGAGATCTGCAAGGACATCCTGGCCGAAAAGGGCATCACGCTGGATATTCAGGAGTACGACGACTACATCATTCCCAACAACATCGTTGAGGACGGCCAGTGCGATACCAACTATTTCCAGCATCAGCCGTATCTGGACGACTTCAATGCAGAGCACGGCACCCATCTGGTGACGGTTGCCGGCATCCACGTGGAGCCTATGGGCATCTACGGCGGCAAGCAGGACAGTCTGGCACCGATCGAGGGTTAAGCAAACTCCCCCAGTCACCTTGCGGTGACAGCCCCCTCGGGGAGGGGGTCTTTGGCCTGACCGTTCTGTTTCAGGCTCCCTCCATGAGGGAGCTGGCAAACCCGCAAGGGTTTGACTGAAGGAGTTTATTCAACAGCAAGGAGCAATTTCTGTGATCGAGATCAAACATCTTTCCAAGACCTTCCAGATGAAGGACGGCGCGGTGAATGCGCTGAAGGACATCAACCTCACCATCCCGGATGGTTCCATTATGGCATCATCGGCATGTCCGGTGCGGGCAAATCCACGCTGGTGCGCTGCATCAACCTGCTGGACGCCCCACCGAGGGCAGCGTTGTGATCGACGGTACCGCTATGGAAACTTTAAACGCAGCCCAGCTGCGTGAGCGCCGCCGCGATATCACCATGATCTTCCAGCAGTTCAATCTGCTGATGCAGCGCAGCTGCCTGAAGAACATCTGCTTCCCCATGGAGCTGGCCGGTGTGAAAAAGGCGGATGCCGAAAAGCGTGCCAGAGAGCTGCTGGAAGTGGTGGGCCTGCCCGATAAGGCCAACGCCTACCCGGCACAGCTGTCCGGCGGCCAGAAGCAGCGCATTGCCATTGCCCGCGCACTGGCAACGGACCCCAAGGTCCTGTTGTGCGACGAGGCCACCAGTGCGCTGGACCCCAACACCACCCATGCTATCCTGACCCTGATCAAGGACATCAACAAGAAGCTGGGCATCACGGTTGTGGTCATCACCCATCAGATGAGCGTTGTGGAAGAGATCTGCGATCACGTTGCCATTCTGGACGGCGGCGTTGTGGTGGAGGAAGGCTCCGTGCAGGAGATCTTCTCGAACCCCAAAACGCCCGCAGCAAAGCGTCTGGTGGCACCTAACGGCGGCAGCGCCGCACGGGATTTGTCCAGCTTTGCACCGGACGACCATGTGGTGCGCGTCACCTTCAACGGTTCGTCCACGGCAAAGCCGCTGGTGGCAAGCCTTGCTGCAGAAAAAGGCATTCTGGTGTCGGTACTCAGTGCCGACACCCGTGATCTGAGCGGCCAGTGCTACGGCTCCATGTTGCTCAAGCTGCCCACTGATGTGGAGCAGGCAAAGCAGGCTGCGGCCTATATGCGCGCCCAGCCCGGCATTACGGTAGAGGAGGTGACCGGCGAATGAGTATTGCAGATTACGGTTTTGCCATCTGGGAGACCTTTTACGTGACGGTCCTTTCCACCGCGTTTGCGCTGGTGCTGGGCCTGCCGCTGGGTGTGCTGCTGGTGGCCGGTGATAAGGACGGCATTCTGCCGCTGCCCGGCTGGCTGATGCACATTCTCAACATCGTTATCAACATCCTGCGCAGTGTTCCGTTCCTGATCCTGATGATCTGTGTATTCCCGCTTACCCGTGCCATCGTGGGCACCACGGTGGGTACCAAAGCCACCATCGTTCCGCTGGTGGTGGCAGCCTTCCGTTCGTGCGCGTCTGGTGGAGACCAGCCTGCGCGAGCTGGACGAGGGCGTGGTGGAAGCGGCCCAGAGCATGGGCGCAACGCCGTTCCAGATCATTACCAAGGTGATGATCCCGGAATGCCTGCCCGGCCTGATCTCCAGCATGACCACCGCACTGACCACCATTCTGGGCTACTCGGCCATGTCCGGTGTCATTGGCGGCGGCGGTCTGGGCAAGATCGCTTTGTCCTACGGCTATTACCGCTACCAGACCGATATCATGATCGTGTGTGTCATTTTGCTGGTGCTGATGGTTCAGGTGTTCCAGACTTTGGGCACTGCTTGGGCCACCAGAAGCGATAAGCGGCTGCGGAAGTAAACTCCTTCAGTCGCACTTCGTGCGCCAGCTCCCCCGGAGAGGGAGCCTCTGGCGAAGAGGAAAACTTTCCGGTATTGCCAAAGCCGAAAGGCTTTGACGGAAGGAGCCCTCTCCTCATTTTGCCCCCGAACGGGAACTAAAATTTAACGTTTCAATTCCCCGCCGGAGGCTGCAGCACTCCTGCGGGGAATTGTGCTATATGGACAAACCCAGTAAAGGAGTATGTAGTATGAATCGCGATACCATCTGCGTGCAGGGCGGTTACACCCCCGGCAACGGCGAACCCCGCCAGATCCCCATTATCCAGTCCACCACCTTCAAGTATGCCACCAGCGAGGACATGGGCAAACTGTTCGATCTGGAAGCTGACGGCTACTTCTATTCCCGTCTGCAGAACCCCACCTGCGACCTTGTGGCTAAGAAGATCTGCGAGCTGGAAGGCGGCACGGCTGCAATGCTGACCAGCAGCGGTCAGGCTGCAAACTTCTTTGCCCTGTTCAATCTCTGCGAAGCAGGCGACCACATCGTGGCATCCAGTACCATCTACGGCGGCACCTTCAACCTGATCTCCGTCACCATGAAGAAAATGGGCATTGAAGCCACCTTTGTTGATCCGCTGTGCACCGAGGAGAATTGAACGCCGCATTCCGGCCCAACACCAAGGTGGTGTTCGGCGAGACCATCGCAAACCCGGCCCTGACCGTGCTGGACATTGAGAAGTTTGCCAAGGCTGCTCACGCCCACGGTGTGCCGCTGATCGTGGACAACACCTTTCCCACGCCGGTCAACTGCCGCCCCTTTGAGTGGGGCGCGGATATCGTGACCCACTCCACCACCAAGTACATGGACGGTCATGGCGCGGTGCTGGGCGGTGCCATCGTGGACGGCGGCAAGTTCGACTGGATGGCCCATGCCGAGAAGTTCCCCGGCCTGTGCACCCCGGACGACAGCTACCACGGCATCACCTACGCCGAGCGTTTCGGCAAAGAGGGTGCCTTTATCACCAAGCTACCGCGCAGCTGATGCGTGACTTTGGCTCCATGCAGTCGCCCATGAACGCCTACATGCTGAACCTCGGTCTGGAAAGCCTGCATGTGCGGATGCAGCGCCACTGCGCCAACGGCATGGCCGTGGCAGAGTTCCTTGAGAGCCATCCCAAGGTGGCCTACGTGAACTACTGCGGCCTGGAGTCCAGCCCGTACCATGCACTGGCGGAGAAGTATCTGCCGAACGGCAGCTGCGGCGTGGTCAGCTTTGGTCTGGCCGGCGGCCGTGAGGCTGCAAGCATCTTTATGAAGAACCTGAAGCTGGCAGCCATCGAGACCCATGTGGCCGATGCCCGCACCTGTTGCCTGAACCCTGCATCCAGCACACACCGTCAGATGAACGATGAGCAGCTGAAAGCCGCCGGTGTGCCCGCAGAGCTTGTGCGCATGAGCTGCGGTCTGGAAAGCAGCGAAGACCTCATCGCAGATATTGCACAGGCGCTGGATAAGATCTAAAAGGTGAGTTCAGCAGCATCTAATCGGTTCCGGCCCTTCTCGTAAAAAACGCGTTTGTCGCGCTCCGCAGGGCGCGACAAACGCAAAATATAAAAATAAATTCCGCTGAAGATAGCCAGAGCGTCAGCGGAGGCTATTCTAAATCGTTAGGAGTACGAACTATGCCGCTGATCATCCCCAAGACCCTGCCTGCTTACGATGCCCTCTACAACGAAAATATCTTCGTCATGCATCGTGAGCGCGCCCTTGCCCAGCACATCCGCCCGCTGGAGATCCTGATCCTGAACCTGATGCCCACCAAGATCACCACCGAGACCCAGATCGCCCGTCTGTTGGCAAATACCCCGCTGCAGGTGCACATGACCCTGCTGCAGACGGCCAGCCATGCGGCGACCCACGTTTCGGCAGCACACCTCGAATCGTTCTATAAGAACTTCAACGAGGTGAAGAACAACCGCTACGACGGCATGATCATCACCGGCGCACCGGTGGAGACCATGGACTTTGAGCAGGTGGATTACTGGCCGGAGCTGTGCGAGATCATGGACTTCAGCGAGACGAATGTCTACTCCACCCTGCATGTGTGCTGGGGCGCGCAGGCGGGCCTGTATTACCACTACGGCGTGCACAAGCAGCTGCTGCCGGAAAAGATGTTCGGCGTGTTCGAGCACCGGGTCGTCCGCCCGTCGAACCCGCTGGTGCGCGGTTTTGACGAGGTGTTCTATGCGCCCCACAGCCGTCACACCGGCATCAGCCGCGAGGATGTGGACAACTGTAAGGCTTTGCGCATCCTTGCCGAGAGCGATGCGGCCGGGCCTTTCCTCATGAGCACCGAGAACGGACGGCAGATCTTTGTCACCGGCCACCCGGAGTACGACAAATACACGCTGGATTCAGAGTACCGCCGCGATGTGGACAAGGGCCTGCCCATCCATGTGCCGGTGAATTACTACCCGGACGATGATCCCACAAAGCCGCCGCTGTTCCGCTGGCGTGCCCACGCCCACCTGCTGTATGAGAACTGGCTGAACTACTACGTCTACCAGAACACCCCCTACGATCTGGGCGAGATCCAGCGCGTAAAGCACGAATAAAATGCACAAAAACCGGTATTGCGTCAAAATTGCGCGATACCGGTTTTATGCTATACTGTTCCTGCGGCCTTCTCCATTCCCCTCAACCGCGGAAAGGAGGTGAACCCCTTGGAAACTCTCTCTACATTTATCCAAACCGTTGCCGCGCAGGTAGTTGCCTACTATCTGTGCACATGGATCGACGGTAAGATCGGCAAGGGCAGCAAACACTAAAAGAAGCCCCCGGTACTGACACTACCGGGGGCTTCGTGTTTCGGCATGAACCCGATGGATTCAATCTCTCTACATTGCCTATCTTTAGTATATGCAGTTTTGGGCAAAAGTCAAGCGATGAAATGCAAATTATTTTTTACGCCTTACCGGCTTTTTTCTTGCGCACACTGTAGCCAAAGGTGCCCAGCTTCCGGCCCAGAGCCAGATATTCGCCGTGGCTGTAGACGATGAGCTTTGCCTTTTCGAGACACAGCTTGCCGCTTTCGTCCAGCAGGCTTTCGTCCACATCACAGGCCACCACTTCGGCAAGGAACAGGTCGTGGCTGCCCAGCGGGATCACCTGAGTTACCTTGCATTCCAGATTGACCGGGCTTTCTTCCAGAATGGGGCAGTCGGTCAGCACGCTGCCGGGGGCAGAATGCAGGCCGCAGGCGGCAAATTTATCCACATCACGGCCGCTTTTCACGCCGCACCAGTCCACCGAACGCACCAGCGCTTCGGTGGGCAGATTGATGGCAAACTGTCCGCTTTCCTGAATGAGGTGGTGGCTGTAGCGCTCCGGCCGAACGCTGATGGACACCATGCTGGGCTGGGTGCAGATGGTGCCCGTCCAGCCGATGGTGATGAGATTGGGCTTTTCCAGCCCGCCGCAGGACACCAATACCGGCGGTTCCGGGTTCAGCAGGGTGCTGCCCCGCCAGCTCTGTTTGCTCATCCGTGATACTTCCTTTCGTAAGGGGCCCAGGTGCGCTCGCTGATGATGTAGCGCGGGCGGGCTTTCGTCTCCATATAAATTTTGCCGATATACTCGCCGATCACGCCTAAGCACACCAGCTGCACGCCGCTCATGAAGCAGACGATGCAGATAGTGGAGGCCCAGCCGGCCACCACGCTGCCCATGGCAGCTTCGATGATGGCCCAGATGACTCCGATAAAGCTGATCAGGCTCACAAAGATGCCAGATCCGGTAATAAGGCGGATGGGCTTGTTGGAAAGGCTGGTGATGCCGTCAAAGGCAAGGGCCAGCATCTTGCTCAGCGGATAGTGGCTCTCACCGGCAAGGCGTTCGTGGCGCTCATAGGTGACTACCTCGCTCTTGAAGCCAACCAGCGGCACCATGCCGCGCAGAAAAATGTTCACTTCCCTGTAGTCGGCAAAGCTTTCCAGCACACGGGTGCTGATGAGGCGGTAGTCTGCGTGGTTGAACACGATGTCTGCGCCCAGAGCGTTCATCACATGGTAAAAGCCCTCGGCGGTGAAGCGCTTGAAGAAGGTGTCTGTATCGCGGCGGCTGCGCACGCCGTAGACCACCTCGGCACCGTCCAGATACTTTTTAACCATCTCGTCCATGGCGTTGATGTCGTCCTGACCATCGCAGTCGATGGAAATGGTAACATCGCAGGTGCCGCTGTGCAGTGCCTCCATCAAGCCTGCCAGCACGGCGTTCTGGTGGCCGCGGTTGCGGCTCTGGGAAATGCCGATGTAGTGCTCGTCCTGTGCGGCAAAACTCTGGATCAGTTCCCATGTCTTGTCTTTGGAGCCGTCGTTCACGAACAGCACCCGGCTCTTCTCGCTCACAAGGCCCTGTGCGGCAAGGCCGCTGATCTTTTCCAGAAACATGGGAGCTGTAATGGGCAGCACCTGCTCCTCGTTGTAGCAGGGGATCACGATCCATAAAATCGGTTTTGACATATTTAAAAATACTCCTATATTAAAAATAACAAGATGATGCCGCTGACGGTTACGGCCTTCCAGCGAAAAAGAGTTTTAGAAAAATCCGTAGATTTTTCTAAAACTCAAATATAAAAATAAAATTTCAGCTGAATACAGCCAAAGCGCACGCGGCGGCTATTCAAATGGTCACTGCACCATTTGCTTCAGTACCGCAGGCTCCAGCAGCTTGAAGCTGCTTTTGTAGGTGTCCAGCAGGCCGTCCCGCTGCATCTGGCTCAGCTCGCGGCTGAGGGCGCTGCGGTCGCAGTTCAGGTATCTGCCAGCTGGATGCGGGAGAACGGGATGCTGAAGGTCAGGCTGCCAGCCCGCTCGGCTTCACTGAGCAGATAGGCGCACACTTTGGCCCGCAGGCTTTTGAGCACCAGCAGGTCGATGCGGCGGGAGGAGGGAAAAAGTAATTTATTCGCTGATGGTGCGCACCGAGATTGCGCAATGTCTGCTGGTGCGCCGGACTGCCATCCGAAAGCAGCAGCCGCTCGTAGGGAATCAGCAGCACCTCGCAGGGCACCGAAGCCATCACCGTGACCGGGCTTGCCAGACTGGAACCGCTCAGCACATCGCCGAACACGCCGCCCGGTTCCATGTGGGTGATGGGAATGCGCGCACCCTGCGGCCCGGGACGGTAGGCTTCCAGCTCACCGGACAGTACGATGCCCACCCTGCGGTTGGGTTCGCCTGCCAGAACAAGCGCTTCGCCTTTGCCGTAGCTGCGCATAACGGCACCCAGCTGGGCCAGCAGGGTCTGCAGCTCTTCAGGGGTCAGACCATTGAATAAAGAGGTGGAGCATAACAGCGGAAGAAAAGTTTTTCATCACAATTCCGTGGGAAAGATCCGGCTTCCCACAGCCCTCCTGCAATTCCGTTGCACACGCAACGGTATTTTTGACTCTATTATAGTAAACTTAGACCCGCAAAGCAAATGATTTTGCAAATTTGCCTTGTAAAAAATATGAAAAGACCGACCCATGGTTCTGTGCAAAATTTTCAGGCACAAAATGGCGCGGTCTTGTGAGGAAAGAGGGAACCCCGCATGAAAAAACTGACATCCATGCTGCTGGCTCTGGCCCTTGTGCTGAGCCTTGCCGCCTGCGGCGGTGCGGCATCCAGCTCTGTTGCATCCAGCGCAGCTTCCAGCGAAGCTGTCCCCGAGGCTGCTTCGGAAGCCGCTTCCAGTGAGGAAGCAAAGGAACTGTCCACCACCGATGCTCTGCGCATTGCCGGCCTGAAAGGCCCCACCACCATGGGCCTTGTCAACCTGCTGAGCATGGAAGAGGATGGCACCGCTTCCATGGATTACGACCTGCAGCTTTACGGCGCTGCCGATGAGATCGTGCCGCTGCTGATGAAGGGCGAGCTGGACATGGCTGCCATCCCGGCAAATCTGGCCGCCACCCTGTATCAGAAGACGGAGGGCGGCATTCAGGCTGTGGCCGTCAACACGCTGGGCGTGCTGTACGTAGTGGAAAAAGGCGGCGATACGATCCAGTCCATGGCAGACCTTGCAGGCCGTACCATCCTGTCCACCGGCAAGGGCACCACGCCGGAGTACGTGCTGCGCTATCTTCTGAACGCCAACGGCATCGACCCGGACAAGGACGTGACCATTGAATACTACAGCGAGGCCACCGAGGTCACGGCCCAGATGGCCAATACCGAGGATGCCATTGCAGTTCTGCCCCAGCCCTATGTGACTGCAGCCGGCCTGCAGGACGACACCCTGCGTGTGGCCCTCGACCTGACCGAGGAATGGAACAAGGTTGCGGATACCCAGCTCATCACCGGCGTGACCGTGGTGCGCAAGGAGTATGCCGAGGAACACCCGGATGTTGTGGCCGCATTCCTTACCGACTACGCCAAGAGCGTAGAAGCTGCCAACACCGATCTGGACGGCACTGCCGCTCTGTGCGAGGAGCAGGGTGTTGTGGCCAAGGCTGCCATTGCCAAGAAGGCCCTGCCCAACTGCAACATCGTCTGCCTGACCGGCGACGAGCTCAAGACCAACGCATCCGCTTATCTGCAGGTGCTGTTTGATGCCGACCCCAAGGCAGTGGGCGGCGCAATGCCCGGCGACGATTTCTACTGGACTGCCGAGTGATTCCTCAATAAGCTATCTCTCCGGCCGCTGTGCGATTGGTACGCACGGCGGCTTTTTTTGTTTGCACAAAATGCTTGTATCCCAGCTTTTGTGCTCCCTGCACAAATTTCAATACA
>ENA-OQAX01000125-OQAX01000125.1-human-gut-metagenome-genome-assembly--contig:-NODE-125-length-16656-cov-3.517878_pt1 | contig 16656 bp, 18 predicted proteins | sample MGYA00242741_ERZ504539 | MGnify/ENA primary metagenome ERZ504539 (study PRJEB26092, sample SAMD00036277) | human gut metagenome | host: Homo sapiens | study: EMG produced TPA metagenomics assembly of... | reverse complement strand
GTTAAATCTTGTTCGCTCAGCACGCAATCGCTTGCGTCCTGTTGTGAATTACTTTTGGAATTGTTTTTAGTGTTTTCCAAACACTTAAAAGGTTCCTTACAAAGTTTTTCGATATTGTTCAATTTTCAAGGTCCTGTAGCGCCTCAGCCTTGCGGCTGACGACCTGTTTATTTTTACCACCGAAGTGGTTTTTTTGTCAAGCCTTTATTTTTTTAGAAGCTTTTGAACTTTTCTGAAACTTTGGACTGCTTCAAGCATCTCAGTGTCAGCTGGTGTTTTCTGCGTCTATTGGTTCTTTTCAAGGGCTTCCTGCTGAGGCTTCGGAAGTCATTCTTTTGCCTCAGCGCTTGGCGCTCAAGTATAATACCACACCCCCGCCTCCTTGTCAACACTTTTTGACAGATTTTTTCCAATTTCTTTGCAGAATAAAGAATCTCCCTGTTTTTCACCCGTTACAGGACGTGCCTTTTTTCTTGACAAGGCGGCGGGCAAAAACGTATTATGGAGTCATCCCCCCAGCATCCTGTGTAAGGTAGCTATACTTATTCTATAAGGGAGAAGCGCCATGTCCTGTGTCAGTATCCGCGGCGGGCGCGCTATTATATTATATATACATTATATTGCGCTGCAGAGGAGGGCTTTGTTTATGATACTCACCGTCAACATTGGCAACACCCACATCACCGTGGGCGGCTACGAGCAGGATACTCTGCGTTTTTGTGGACGGCTGCACTCTGATACCGCCGCAACGGTGGACGAATACGCCATCCGTCTGGTGAATCTGCTCTCTCTGCACGGTGCTTCGCCGGCACAAATTGAAGGCGGTATTCTGGGCAGTGTAGTGCCCGTGCTGAGCGGCCGGGTTCTTTCCGCTTTGCGTATCCTCTGCAATGCGCGCATCCTGACGGTCGGCCCCGGCCTAAAAAGCGGCATCAAGCTTCGGCTGGACAACCCCGCCCAGCTGGGTGCCGAGCTTTTATGCGGTGCTGTTGCTGCACTGGCAGAGTGTTCCGGGCCGCTGGTAGTGATCTCAGCCGATACCGCTATCTCCATGATGGCAGTCAATGCCAAGCAGGAGCTTGTGGGTGGGGTGATCCTACCCGGGCCGCAGCTCTCGCTGAGCGCACTGGTAAAGAACACCGCTCAGCTGCCGCAGATCGACCTTGCCGCAAAGGCTCCTGCATCCATTCTGGGCAAGAGCACCTCTTCCTGCCTGCAGAACGGCTTTGTACTGGGCACCGCCAGCCTGCTGGACGGTCTGGCGGAACGTTTCTGCGCAGAGCTTGGCCCGCAGACAGCATTCTACGCCACCGGCAATCTGCCCATTCCCATCCGGGAAGCATGCTGCACCCCCATTCTATACCGGGAGACCCTCATCACAGACGGGCTGTACCGCATCTGGATGAAAACAAAAAAGGATAGCTCGAACCCTCCCGGCGCACTGAAAAAGAAAACCAGAACACAGATGTGTTTTACGGGTTTCAGGACAGTTCGATTTTTCCCCGGATGAACAGTAGTCCTCTTGTTAGACATTCCTACAGGTTGGCAACCGCGCACTAAGCAACAGCCCGCTGGGCTGATTGCTTGCCCTGCTGTGCAGGGCCTGACGGGTTGCGTTTGCTGATTTTTCTGCAGCCCCTTGGCAGGGCTTTGAAAAATCAGAACGCGGCCCCAACAACTCCTCCCTGTTTCAGCCGCTGGCTGCGGTCGTCGTCGTTGCTGTTCGAATCCTCCCGATCGCACAAAAAGAATCCCCCGGCACACGAAAAGTGTGTCGGGGGATTCTTGGTGCGACCGGGAGGATTCGAACCTCTGGCCTTCCGGGTCGGAGCCGAACGCTCTATCCAGCTGAGCTACGATCGCACATATTTATTTCATCGGTGTAAAGTAGTATAGCACAGCCACACAAAAAAATCAAATATGAAATGTCGATGCTATCTTGCAAAAGCCGCAGCGGCCCATATAATAGAGGGTGTGCCCCGGTGTGCGCGGGCACGGTTTAGGTTAAAGGATAAAAAGAGAACATGAAATCAAATACCAAAACACTGACCGAGGCCCTCTGGCCAAACAGATCTTTCTGGTCAGTCTGCCGCTGGCGCTTTCCAACCTGCTGCAGGTGCTGTTCAACATGTCGGACGTGGCCGTGGTAGGCCGGTTTGCAGGCTCTACAGCGCTGGGCGCGGTGGGTTCCACCAGCATCCTCGTCAGCCTGTTCACCGGCTTCCTGATCGGCCTGAGCGGCGGCATCAACGTGCTGGTGGCCCGCTTCTACGGTGCACGGCACGAGCACGATGTGGAAAAGACTGTCCACTCCGCCGCCATCGTCAGCCTGATCGCGGGTGTGGTGCTGCTGTTCGTCGGCCTGTTGGGTTCCCCCTTCATGCTGCGGCTGCTGAACACCAAGGACGACCTGCTGCCCGGTGCCATCCTGTACCTGCGGGTGTACTTCCTTGGTATGCCCGCTCTGGCCTTGTACAACTTCGGCAACGCTGTGTTCAGCGCCATCGGCGACACCAAAAAGCCGCTGATGTACCTGTCCATTGCGGGCGCACTGAACATTGCACTGAACCTGTTTTTTGTCATCGTGTGCCAGCTGAGCGTGGTGGGCGTGGCGCTGGCCAGTGCCATCTCCCAGTGTGTTTCGGCCGGGCTGATCCTGCACGCTTTGACCAAAGTGCAGGACTGCTACGTGCTGGACACCAAAAAGCTGCATCTGGACCCCGCCACAACAAAGAGCATTCTGGGCCTTGGTCTTCCGGCCGGTTTCCAGAATGCCATTTTCGCCATTGCAAACCTGTTCATTCAGGCAGGGGTCAACTCCTTCGACTCTCTCATGGTCAAGGGCAACAGCGCCGCCGCCAATGCCGATGCCATGATCTACGACTGCATGGCCGCATTCTATATGGCCTGTGCAAGCTTTATGAGCCAGAACTACGGCGCTGGCAAGCCGGACCGCGTAAAGAAGAGTTATTTCATCAGTCTGGCCTACTCCTTTGGTGTGGGCCTGATCCTGGGCGGAAGCCTGTTCCTCTTTGGCCGCACCTTCCTTGCCCTGTTCACCACCGAGAGCGCCGTCATTGATGCCGGCATGAAGCGCGTGGGCGTGATGGGCTTTGCCTACTGCATCTCCGCCTTTATGGATTGCACCATCGCCGCTTCCCGCGGACTTGGCAAGACTGTGGTGCCCACCATTATTGTGGTAATGGGTTCCTGCGTGTTCCGGGTGATCTGGGTATACACCATCTTCGCGCACTTTCACACCATTCCCTCGCTGTACGCACTGTACCCCTGCAGCTGGGCGCTGACCGCCCTTGCCGAGATCGTGTACTTCGCACACTGCTATAAGGAATCGATGAGGATTTTTGAGCAGCCAAAAGCTGCCGCATAAAGCACAAAAGCTCCTGTCTGAATGGGCAGGAGCTTTTGTGTTACTGAACTTTTACTTCACCGGCCAGAACGCGCTTGTAATCCTCATAGTTGCGGGCCAGCAGGGCAGGGGTATCCAGACCATATGGGCACTTGGCCTTGCACCGGTTGCAGTGCAGGCAGCCCTCGATCTTTTTCATCTTGGCCTGACCTGCGGGGCTGAGATGCTCTGCCGAGGGCGAACGCCGCAGCAGCAGGCTCATGCGGGCGCAGTTGTTGATCTCGATGCCTGCCGGGCAGGGCATACAATAGCCGCAGCCGCGGCAGAACTCGCCGCACAGCTCGGCACGATCCCCCTCAATGACGGCACGGATGTCGTCGGTCATGCGCGGCGGGTTGTCGATATAGGAGAGGAACTCGTCCAGTTCCCTTTCACGCTGCACGCCCCAGATGGGCAGAACTCCATCGAACTGCGCCTCAAAGGCATAGGCTGCGGCGCTGTTGGTGATCAGTCCACCGGACAGGCCCTTCATGGCGATAAGCCATATTTGCCGCCTTGCACTTGTTCACCAATTCCAGCTCCTGCTCACCGGAGATATAGCTGAACGGGAACTGCAGCGTCTCGTATAAACCGCTGTCAATGGCCTCGTGGGCCACCTTCAGGCGGTGGTTGGTGATGCCGATATGCCGGATCATGCCCTTGGTTTTGGCCTCCTGCATAGCCTCGTAGAGGCCGGAGCCGTCGCCGGGCTTCGGGCAGAATGCGGGATTGTGGAACTGGTACAGGTCAATGTAATCGGTGCGCAGATTGGTGAGTGAGGTGTGCAGATCCTTCCAAAAGTCCTCTGCGTTCTGCGCTGCCGTTTTGGTGGCGATATACACTTCCGTGCGGATGCCGTCAAAGGCTTCGCCCAGCTTCACCTCGCTGTCGGTGTAGGCGCGGGCGGTATCAAAAAAGCGGATGCCTGCCTTGTAAGCCTTGCGGGCCAGATAGACGGCATCTTCCTGCGAGATGCGCTGGATGGGCAGTGCGCCAAAGCCATTTTTGTTCACCGTGATGCCGGTGCTGCCAAGGGTGACCATATCCATAGCTGTTTCCTCCACTCGTGGGTGTAAAGACTCTCCTTTTTCATTATAAAACGAACGATTCTGCTGTGCAAGAAGTTAGGCAAAGCAAAAGGGCCTTTCCCGAAGGAAAAGCCCTCTTTGCTTACTTTTTACTGATAATCGTGGTTCAGGAACATCGCCTTGATGACCACCACCTCGTCGTATTCCTCCTGTTCCACCTGCACGTCTGCGTTCAGGGACTTCAGGCGGTTTTCCACGGCAGTCAAAGCCTCCGGCACGGTGACGGCGCGGCCCTCTTCAATGGCATCGGCCATCTGCTTGAGCACGATGGGATGTGCGTAATGGCTGGGCACCGGGAAGGCACCGTTCGGGTAGTGCTTCACGTATTCTGCCATAGCAGCTTCGGCCTTCTCGGCCCGCTTCATGATGGCGCTGTGGTTGTTGTGGGCGGTGGGCAGCATGTTGTAGCTGGAGAACAGGAAGATGGCTGCAAAGCCGAACAGCGCAAAGTAGATGCCATAGCCGCCGGTATGGGTGGTGACGGCATACAGGCCATAGGCCGCAGAGACGATGCCCATGATAAAGATGGCCAGCGCCACATAGCGGTACACCGGCTTGCTCTGCAGCTGGGCACGCTTGCGGCGCTCGGCTGCACTCAGCTCATCGGCGATTTCCGGCTTTGCTTCCAGATATTCCTTTGCCCTGCGCAGCACCGTGATGCTGTGACGGGCATCGTCGGTCAGCTCGCTTTCCGGCAGCTTGCGGGAGGCCTTTTCGGCTTCCTTCTTCTGCAGCATCTGCTCACCGGCTGCGCTGAGCAGATGGATCTGCGGCTGCTCTTTGGCCAGCACCTCCAGCAGCTTGTCCACATCCCGCTCGTCCTTGAAGTTGCACTGCTTCTGCTTGCCGCCATCGTACTCCACCACAAGGTAGGCCATGGAGGCAAACATGCCCTTGCCGGTAAAGCCGCCGGAGCTCATAGCCACCCGCTTGAACACGCGGCTGATGCTGCCGTAGGGCAGATAATAGCGGCGGTCGATGTAAAAGCTGTTGAGGTACAGCGCCTTTTTGCCAACGCCGCAGGGGCCGATCTTTTTGCAGGACTTTCTGTCCTCCACCAGCTCCTGATTATCAAGCTTTGCCATACCCAGCTGTGCAGGTTTGAAGATCATGGAAGTTCCCTTCTTTACTGTTAGTTTCCGGTCCAGCCGCAGATGCTGCAGCCATTCCAAATAAAATCACCGGTTCTATTTTCGCACTGCAGCCCTCAAAATGCAACCCCTTCTGCTGCTAAGATTTGCACAAAAGGTTTGTCTGTTATGTCAAAACACCCCCGTCACTGCGGGGTGCAGCGGCGGGGGGTGTCAGAGTTTAAGGCTTATGCGGTGCGGCAGACATCCTTATGCCTTCTGAGAAGCGGTGTGCTTCTTGGTGGCATGGATGAAGAGTGCCAGCATTGCGATTGCAAAGATGATGCCGATGGGGTATGCAACGGCAGTGTTGTAAGCGACCAGCTTGCCGTCTGCGTAAGTATTGATCATCTTGCCCAGGCACTCAGGTGCCAGCACGAAGTAGGTGCAGGACACAGCGCTCATGAAGGTAGCGGGCACAGCGGTGATCCAGTAGTTCTTCTTCTCCTTGAACAGGTACATGGATGCAGCCCACAGAACGATCATGGCCAGCGTCTGGTTGGTCCAGCTGAAGTAGCGCCAGATCACGGTGTAGTTGATGAAGCCCAGTGCGTTGCCGATGCCCAGGAAAGCACCAACGCCCAGAACCGGGATGCAGAGCTTCAGGCGGTTTGCGTAGCTGTCCTGATCGATCTTGAGCCAGTCGGCCAGGGTCAGACGAGCGGAACGGAACGCGGTATCGCCGGAGGTGACGGGGCAGATGACAACGCCGATCATTGCCAGAGCAATGCCAACGCCGCCCATGGTCTTTGCACACACGTCGTAGATGGCAGCAGACTGACCAGCAGCCAGAGCCTCGGCCAGACCAGCCATCTTGCCGTCGGTGATGGTGTACAGTGCGCAGCCGGCAGCGGCCCAGATCAGAGCGATGACGCCCTCGCAGACCATTGCGCCGTAGAACACGAAGTGGCCCTGCTTCTCACTCTTCATGCAGCGAGCCATCAGAGGCGACTGGGTGGAGTGGAAGCCGGAGATAGCGCCGCAGGCAACGGTGATGAACATGAAGCTCCAAATGGGAGTGCCCGACGGATGCATGTTGCCGAAGTTTGCCCAGATCTCGGGGATGGTGTAGGCGGGGTTGGTAAAGATGCCGAAGATAACGCCCACAGCCATGATGATCAGGCAGATGCCGAACACGGGGTAGATCTTACCGATGATGGCATCAATGGAAATAAAGGTTGCGATGAAGTAGTACACCAGAATGATGATCAGCCAGAACAGGGTGGTGGTCAGCAGACCGGACATGCCGCTGTTCTTGCACAGGGTAACGATCAGGCCTGCGGGGCCCACTGCGAACACGGTACCAACCATGATCAGCAGCACAACAGAGAACACACGCATGATGTTCTGCATGACAGGTCCGAGGTATCTGCCGGTGACCTCAGCGATGGATGCGCCATCGTTGCGCTCGCTCATCATACCGGAGAAGTAGTCATGCACACCACCTGCAAAGATGGTGCCGAAGGTGATCCACAGGAACACCACGGGACCCCACAGAGCACCCTGCAGTGCACCAAAGATGGGGCCCAGACCTGCAATGTTCAGCAGCTGGACGAGGAACAGCTTCCACTGGGGCATCACAACGTAGTCAACGCCGTCGTTGATGCGCACAGCAGGAGTTTCGCGGTCGTCCGGTCCGAACGTGTTGTCAACGATCTTGCCATAGACAAAGTAGCCGATGATCAAGAGCGCCAGACAGAGTAAGAAACTAATCATACCAGAAACCTCCTTTTTGATTCAAACCACAGCCAGCATTTTGCGTGCCCAGCTGCGGCTCTGACCAATCTCTGGCTTCATGTTAACACTTTTTTCATAAAGCAGTTAATATTTTTCTGGTATGGTTCCCATATCAAAAAGTATATGGCAAGATGCTTCCGCGGAATACCCGCAAAGAATTTTTATCGCGTTCACGACAAATTTTTCTTAATTCCCCGGCAAAGACCTTTCCCGGAACCGGTCAAAGCCGCTGCTGCCAAACTTTCTGGCCTGCTTTTGTGCAAGTTGCTCAATCGTTTTCAATTTTCTCCGCAAATCGTGATTTCTTTGCCTGAAACGCCGCAAATACAAGGCACCCTCCGCCGAGCCATTTCAGCGGAGGGTGCCTTATTCAGCAGATCATTTGTATATATCTTTGTATATATCGTGTCATGCCTTCTGGGCTGCCTTCTTCGTTGCGTGGAGGAAGACTGCCAGCATTGCAATGGCAAAGATGATGCCGATGGGGTATGCAACGGCGGTGTTGTAGATGGTTGCGCCTTCTGCGGTCTTGGCGTTCAGCAGGCCGCCCAGGCATTCGGGAGCCAGAATGAAGTAGGTGGAAGAGACCGCGCTCATGAAGGTAGCGGGCACAGCGGTGATCCAGTAGTTCTTCTTCTCCTTGAACAGGTACATGGATGCAGCCCACAGAACGATCATGGCCAGCGTCTGGTTGGTCCAGCTGAAGTAGCGCCAGATCACGGTGTAGTTGATGAAGCCCAGTGCGTTGCCGATGCCCAGGAAAGCACCAACGCCCAGCACAGGAACACAGAGCTTCAGGCGGTTTGCGTAGCTGTCCTGATCGATCTTGAACCAGTCGGCCAGAGTCAGACGAGCGGAACGGAACGCGGTATCGCCGGAGGTGATGGGGCAGATGACAACGCCGATCATTGCCAGAGCAATGCCAACGCCGCCCATGGTCTTGGAGCAGACATCATAAATAGCCTTGGACTGGCCCATGGCCAGTGCTTCGGCCAGACCGGTGTTCAGGCCGCCGGTCACCTCGTACAGGCTGCAGCCAGCAGCGGCCCAGATCAGAGCGATAACGCCCTCGCAGACCATTGCGCCGTAGAACACGAAGTGGCCCTGCTTCTCACTCTTCATGCAGCGGGCCATCAGGGGCGACTGGGTGGAGTGGAAGCCGGAGATTGCACCGCAGGCAACGGTGATGAACATGAAGCTCCAGATGGGAGTGCCCGACGGATGCATGCTGCCAAAGTGATCCCAGATCTCCGGGATGGTGTAGGCGGGATTGGTGAAGATGCCGAAGATGACACCGATGGCCATGATGATCAGGCAGATGCCAAAGATGGGGTAGATCTTGCCAATGACGGCATCAATGGAGATAAAGGTTGCAATAAAGTAGTACACCAGAATAATGATGAGCCAGAACAGCAGCGAGGTGAGCACGCCGGAAGCGCCGCTCTGACTGCACAGCTCCACGATCAGGCCTGCGGGACCCACCGCGAACACAGTACCCACCATGATGAGCAGCACCACCGAGAACACGCGCATGACGTTCTGCATCACAGGGCCTAAGTACTTGCCGGTGATCTCGCGATGGAAGCGCCGTCGTTGCGCTCGCTCATCATGCCGGAGAAGTAGTCGTGCACGCCGCCTGCAAAGATGGTGCCGAAGGTGATCCACAGGAACACCACAGGCCCCCACAATGCGCCCTGCATGGCACCAAAGATGGGGCCAAGGCCGGCGATGTTCAGCAGCTGAACGAGGAACAGCTTCCACTGGGGCATCACAACGTAGTCCACACCGTCATTGATGCGCACAGCAGGCGTTTCGCGGTCGTCCGGGCCGAAGGTGTTGTCCACGATCTTACCATAGACAAAGTAGCCCACGATCAGGATCGCCAGACAGAGTAAGAAACTGATCATACCAGAAACCTCCTTTTTCTTTGTGCCGGAATTATGGAAGCATTTTCCATATTTTCCATTCATCCCGGCCAGCTTTCTGGGTCTATGTTAACATATTTTTCATAAAAGTGATAATATGCTTCTGGTATGGGGGCATATCAAAGACCATATAGCCGCAAAGTTTTTAGCCGATGTTTCGTCTCTTTTCGCTCGATTTATCAGCAAAAGACAGCCGCAGCGCATAAAGCACTGCGGCTGTCGGCCAAATTCCTTTGCTTTCCGGTTTTCCGCATTCCGATGTTTTGCCAGTTCTTAACCGGTTTCGGCGGTCATTTCACGGTCAGCGCCGCCTGCTTGTGCAGCAGCTGCACAAAGGTCTGCTCTTCCGGGCGCAGGGTCCCCCTGTCCGGATAGACCAGAACATCCTTCATGCGCTGGCGCTGGGCCGGGCATTTCCTGAGCACCAGATGGTATTGTTCCAGCGCCCGCTTTGGCATGGGCGAAGCCACATATAGGCATTGGGCAGGTTCTGCAGGATGGAAAACTGGCTGCACCGCTCATACACATGGATGCGGCGGTTCGGGTTCGTATGCCAGCGCAGGCCGCTGTCCTCACCGCCGGGCAGCTGGAAATCACCGTGCAGAACTTCCATATAGCTGTTCAGCTGGGTGATGTCGGTCACTTCGCACTTTGCCAGCGGGCCTTCGCGGTTGGTCAGCAGCCGGTATTCAAACTCCATCACCGGCTCCCGGTGCAGGCCGTGACGGTCGCAGTAGCGGCGGTAATAATCCTCATCCTCCTCCGCGTAGCGCAGCAGGGCCAGATGATAGCCCCGCCGCAGTACATGGTCCAGCGCTTCCATGGAGCCGGATTCCCGGATATGCACCCGCAGCTGCTGGCTGTCTGCCATCTGCTGCAAAAAATCCACCGTCGCGTAGGAAGCTAGGTGGCGTGGGGCAGCACCACCCGCAGCTCCGCACAGCTGCTCTGCCGGCTGCGGGCATCCAGATCCAGCCGGTCCACCTCGTCCAGCACCCGCTCTGCCTGCCGGATAAAATGCCGTCCCTGTTCGGTGGGGATCATGCCGGTGGACGAGCGCTCAAAGATGCGGATGCCGTATTCCTCTTCCAGATTCTTGAGCGCCTTGCTCACATTGGGCTGGGCCGCATACAGCTGCTTTGCCGCCGCGCTCACGGAGCCCCACTTGCGGATGGCCACCAGATAACGCAGTTCCGTAATATTCATGTGACTGCCCCCTGTTCCAAAAATCATTCCTATTTTATCAAGCCGGGCGGCCGGCTGTCAAGCCAAATGCGGTTGACGCGCCCCGCGCAGAGCTTTATAATAAAAATGCTGTATTTACAAAAAGGAGTTTAGCTGCTATGGAGACTACCTACCGCGTTCTGCGCATTGAAGAGCAGATGTATGGCTGCGAGGAGCTGCCCGCCGGTCAGCCGGTGCTGTGCGATGTCACGCTGGCCGACCCCGCCGGGGAGCGGCGCACCCTGCCCTACCCGGACAAAGAGCTCACCCGCCTAGGCATCGACGAGGGCAGCATGGTCGTCCTGACCGCAGACGGCACACTGAAAAAAGCATAAAATGCAGGAGGAACTTATGAAAAAGATCAAAACCTCTGCCCTGATCGGTCTGGGCGCACTGGGTATCCTGTTCGGCCGCAAAATGCCCGGCGTGCAGGTCATTGCCGATGAGGATCGCATCGCCCGCTACTCTGCCGAACCGGTCGTCTGCAACGGCGAAGCGTGCAGCTTCCGTTACGTCACCCCTGCCGAGGGCAAACCGGTAGACCTGCTTCTGGTGGCCGTCAAGGCTACGGTGCTGGAACAGGCCATTCAGGACATTGCAAAGTTCATTGGCCCGGACACCGTGATCCTCAGCGTGCTGAACGGCATCACCAGCGAGGAGCACATTGATGCAGCCTATCCCGGCCACACCCTGTGGAGCGTTGCCATCGGCATGGACGCCACCCGCACCGGGCGCACGCTGGTGTTCAATCAGGCGGGCAAGATCCAGTTCGGTGAGCGCAGCGGCGAGATGACCGACCGTGTGCAGGCCGTGGCTGACTATCTGGACGAGTGCGGCATTGCCAACGAGCCCTGTGGGGATATCCTTTACAAGCAGTGGAACAAGCTGATGGTGAATGACGGCCTGAATCAGGCCGCAGCCGCCTTTGACCAGCCCTACGGCGGCCTGCGCCAGCCCGGCGAAGCACAGGACATGATGCGCGCGGCCATGCAGGAGGTCATCCGGCTGGCGAACCTTGAGGGCGTGCCCCTGCCGCCGGACAACGATGTGCAGTTCCTCGACGCCATGATGCCCACCTTTAACCCCGAGGGCATGCCCAGCATGCGGCAGGATGTGCTGGCAAAGCGCCCCACCGAGGTGGAGGAGTTTGCGGTGTGGTGCGCCAGCGGGCCAAGAAGTACGGGATGCCCACCCCTGCCAACGACTTTTTCTACACCCGCATCCGCGAGATCGAGGCGGGATACGACCAGTAAGGAGCCACCCATGCATACGCTTTATTTCACCCGCCACGGAGAGACCGTCTGGAACGTTGAAAACAAGATCTGCGGCATGACCGACAGCCCCCTCACCGAGCGGGGCCGCCAGCAGGCCCGGAAGCTGGGCGAAGCCGTCAAAGCCAGCGGGGTGCACATCGATGAGATCCTGTACTCTCCCCTGTCCCGCGCCGCCGACACCGCCATGGCCATTGCCGAGGCCACCGGCCTGCCCGCCCGGTGTGAGCCGCGCCTGCGGGAGCAGTGCTTTGGCAAATACGAGGGCACGCCCCGCAACGGCGGCGAGTTCCGCGTTCCAAGACCCACTTCGCCGACCGCTACGACGGCGGCGAGAGCATGATGCAGCTGGCCCAGCGCATCTATAACCTGCTGGACGAGCTGAAGGCCGACACCGACAAGACCTATCTTCTGGTGGCCCACAACGGCATCGCCCGAGTGGTACAGTCCTATTTCTACGATATGACCAACGAGGAATACGCAGCTGCGGGCATCAAAAACTGCGAACTGGTGGAATATCATTTTGAATGATGTCAGCGGGAAGCAGACGATTTAAAATGGCTCCGCGTGCGCTGCGCCATAAACAGCGGAAATATTATTTTTATAATTTGCAGTTCCGAAACGACTGCGGTCGTTCGGAACTGCTTTTTCACCGATCGGGCCGTATCGGTCAAATGCATCTTTTCCGCTGCGCGACGGCCGCGGGCCGACAGCGGCAAGATGCCGTTTATCTCCACGACCTCCCGTGAAAGTGAAAGCCAGAAATCCGCAGATTTCTGGCTTTCTTTCTATAAAATAATTTACTTCTTCGATATTGTCAGAGCGAAGCGGAGACAATTTTAAATCTGTCAGCCTTTATACAGCCCAAACAGCTTGAGCAGCTTCTGCCAGAAGGTCAGGGTCACAGCCGCCGGTTCCGGCTGGGCTGCTGGAGCCGGGGCTGTGATGGCAGTGGTCTGCAACGCAAACTGCACCGCGCCCACCTCGGTGTTCTCTGCCGAGGTGAAGCTCTGCACCTCCCCGCCGCCGGAAAGACTGTTCAGCAGGCCGTCCAGCTGGGCACCCATGTCGATGCCGGAAACGCTGCTGCGCAGCTCGCCGGTGCCGCCGGTCAGCTGTGCAGCACCCTCCGCCAGCTGCGCAACGCCCGCCTTCAGCTGGGCTACACCGTCGGTGTAGGCGTTCAGGCCGTCGTCCAGCTGGACGTACTGGGCGGCAAGCTGGTTCACGCCGTCGGTGAGCACCGAGAGATTGCCCAGCATCCCAGTAAGCACACCGGCCAGCTGACGCACACCGGCGTCAAACTCGCCGTAACTGCCGTTCAGGGTGCTGCTGCCCTCGTGCAGCTGGGCAATTCCGCCGTTCACGGTGTCGAGATAGGTCTGCATGGCATCGATGTTGGCCGTAGACCCCTGCAAAAGCAGGATCACATCCTTGAGCTGCGGCATCATCCACACCATGCCCTGCAGCTGCTCAATGGCCTTGGCATTGCCATCCTTTACCACGTCAAGGTCAAGGCCGTTCTCTTTCAGGATGGCCTTGTAGGCTTCAAAGCTCACCTGCTGCTCCAGCTGTGCCGCGCCCTCATCCAGCCGGGCAATGCCGTCCCGGATCTGGGTAGAGGCATCCAGCAGGGTGTTCAGCTCGTCGGTGGAGGCAGAGATGCCGTTCAGCGCGGTCTGCATCTGGGTGAGGGCGGCACGCACCCGGCTGAGCCGCCGGTCAAGGCACCGGAATTGCCGTTCAGGGTGTCGATGCCCGCCTGCACCTGCGCAATGCCGTCTGCCAGCGCGTTGGCACCATCGTCCAGCTGAACGGAGCCGCTCTGCAGCTGTTCCAGCATCCCGGTCAGGTCCATATCTCCGAGGTCGAGGTTCAGGTTCAGCCGCACGCGTTCAGGGAAACGGCGTCCATGGCAAAATCCGTCACATCGGCAGTGACGGTCACGTCGCTGTCCGCGCCCGGCAGCAGAATGTAGGAAAGCTGCTTTTTGCTGCCCACATTCGCCACCGTAGCGCCCGGCGCGCTGATGTTCCGGGCAAGGCCGGTGTCCAGACTCATGGTCACCTGCAGCGCGTAGTCGTCAAAAAAGCTGCCGGTGCAGTCCGGGTTGCGGCTCACCTGCAGCCGGATGGAAAGCGCACCGCTTTTGCCGCCCAGCTCATCGGGGCGGATCTCTGCCCCGTCCAGCGTATAGGTCAGCTTTACCACCCATGGCAGGGCCGTGGCGGCGTCCATGGTGCCCTCATAATAGAGCTTGCCGTCCTCCGTCACATGCACCGTGACCGTATCGCCGCTCTGCTCCACGGCATCGCTCGTGGTCATGTTGCGCACGGCAGTGTAGCTGCCGTGGTCCGCAACGGTGTCCCCCGCCTGCACGGAAAAGCTGTTCACGGCGTACACGCCGGTCACAGCACCGGAGGCCGTAAGGTTTGCATAAATGACCTCTTCCTTGGCAGCGGAGGCTGCTGCAAAAGCCGGCAGGCTGCTGCCCGCCAGCAGGCAGCCTGCCAGCGCCAGCGCCGACACCCGGCGCACAAATCGATGTTTCATCTCGGTCAAGCCTCCTTCGGCTGTTTTTTCTTTTTTATAATGAGCGGGTCGGCCAGATACAAAAAGCCCGGCAGTGCCGAAAGTACGATGGCCAGCGACACCAGACTGCCCACGCCCAGAAAATTGCCCAGCTGGCCCAGCAGCTGGTTTGTGGAAATGGCTCCCATCAGGAAGCCCACCACCGCCATGGCGCTGCCGGTGGTGCTGACCGAGGTGGTCACAGCGGACACCGTGGCCGCAACGGCTTCTTTGCGGCCCAGCGTCTCGCGGAACTCCTGATAGCGGTCGGAGAAGAGGATGGCGTAATCCACCGTAGCGCCCAGCTGCACCGAGCTGATGATGAGATAGGCAATGTAGAACACGTACTGGCCCCGGAAGTACGGGATGGCCAGATTGATCCAGATGGCGGTCTCGATGCTGAGCACCAGAATGATGGGCAAAAGCAGCTGGCGCTTCATGAGGAGCAGGATCAGGAATACTGCGCCGATGGCCAGCAGGTTCACCTTGACCATGTCGGCCGTGATGGTGTCCATCAGGTCATAGGTGCTCACGCCCTGACCGGCCAGATAATAATTGTCCGGGTAATATTGCTGCACCGTGGTGCGCACCCGCTCCACCAGCGCAAAGGCCGCATCGCCCTCGGTGTCGGCATCCACCGTAAGCACCATGCGGGTGTAGCCGCCGGAGACCAACAGCCCCAGCGTATCCCCGGGCACAAACTCCGGCGGAATGGACGCGCCTGCGTTGTCCACATAGGAAAGGATGCCGGTCACCTCCGGGATGGCGTGCAGTGCATCCGAAAGCTTTTGCTGCGTGGCGGTGTCGCCCTCCGGCACCAGTACAACGTAGGTGTCGCTGCGGCCAAAGGTCTTTTCAATGGCGGCGGTGTCCGCACCCAGACGGGTGTTCTCGCCAAACATGTGGGCGGCACCGTAGTAATACTGGTTCGAGTTGGAGGCCAGATAGCTGGGCACCATCAGAATGACCAGCACCAGCGCCATGGGCAGCATGATGCGGGCCACAAAGCGGCCAAACTTGTCAAAGCTGGGCAGCAGGGGCCTGTGGTGGGTCTTATCCATCCATTGATACGCTGCCAGCGTGAGCGCGGGCATAAAGGTGAACACGGTGACAAGGCTCAGCACCACGCCCTTTGCCAGCGCAAGGCCCAGATCCGGGCCGATCTGGAACTGCATGAGCACCAGTGCCAGAAAACCGATGACGGTGGTCAGGCCGCTGGACAGGATGGAGCCGGTGGATCTGCACAGGGCATCCACCATGCACTCCTCCGGCTGGCATCCGGGTTTTCAGCCCGGCACTCCGCAAAGCGGTGGATCAGGAACACCGAGTAGTCCAGCGACACCGCCAGCTGCAGGATGCTGCCCGCCGCATTGGTGACAAAGGAGATGGTGCCGAAGATGAGGTTCGTGCCGTTGTTGAGCAGGATGGCCGCGCCAAGGCCCGTCAGCACCAGCAGCGGCTCCGCCCAGGAATCGGTGGTCAGGATCAGGATGAACAGCACATACACCACCGCGATGGCGGCGATCTTTGCCACCTCGGTCACGGTGGAGTTGGTGGCAACGGCAGTGGAGACCGCCGCGCCCTCCAGCGCGTTGCCCTCCCCGATCAGCTCCCGCACGGCAGCCACGGCTTCCAGACGCTTCTCGTCCTCCACCGTCACGGTGAACAGGGCGCAGCCATCCTTATAATAGCTCTCCACCGTGGCGGTGTCCTGCATCTGCAAAGGCACTGTCACATCCAAACTGTCGTCCAGCCATGCAACGGAGGACACTCCGTCGATGGCGGCAAGCTTTTCCTTGTACTCCAGCGCCTGCGGCACCGTGACATCCCGCACCATGACCCGCATGTTGGGGATGCCGCCGGTGAAAGCACCGTTCATCACCTCGATGGCGGTGGTGGAGGGGGATTCCGGCGGCAGATAGTCGTTGATATCGTAATCCACCTTTACCTGACGCACAGCGAACACGCTCAGCACAGCCGCCAGTGCAAACACCGCCAGCACCAGCCTGCGGCGGCGCACGATGGCGGTATAAAAAAACGTTTCATCAAAACAGGAGTTCTCCTTTCCGGATCCATAAAAAAACTTTTATCAGTTTAACAGGTTTGATAAAACGTTGGAAAGAGACAGTTTATGAATTTTTGACCCTCGAATGCCGATTTTTTGATTTTTCTGCCTTGACAACAAAAAATAAAATTCTGATATGCTCTTTTTGGTTCATCGGAGGACCGTTTTCAACGTAATTTGAAACGGGCCGGATAAGATGCCGTGCAGACAGCGCCCCGCCGGAGGTTTCGTTGCCGTAG
>ENA-OQAX01000124-OQAX01000124.1-human-gut-metagenome-genome-assembly--contig:-NODE-124-length-16671-cov-4.614059_pt1 | contig 16671 bp, 24 predicted proteins | sample MGYA00242741_ERZ504539 | MGnify/ENA primary metagenome ERZ504539 (study PRJEB26092, sample SAMD00036277) | human gut metagenome | host: Homo sapiens | study: EMG produced TPA metagenomics assembly of... | reverse complement strand
CGCGACGGATTAAGATAGTGCTGGTCAGCGTTCTGATTATCCTCATATTGGTCGATTTCTTTGTATGGAGGTGAGAGCATGGATAAGGACAATCGCAAATACCGGTTCTGCTTCATCGACTATATGTGGTATGTAGCCGAAAAATGGAGCGAGCGAGAGCATAACAATCTCAATGGGAGAATGTTGCTTTTCCTATGCTGGCTGTTTGCCATAACCATACCGCTTGGAATACCGCTACTATTTCGCCTTTTCAGTTGGATAATTGCTTTTGCCATAGTAATGATTCTTTGCTTTCTTCCCGACTTATTTTGCCAGCTCCGTTACACAGCCGGGCGGCGTGAAGCGCTCCGTAAATATTACGGAAAGATGAAACACTCCGGCAGGAAGCTCGCCAAAATAGTCCTTATCGTCATCGCCCTGACCGTAGCGAATTTCCCACTAATGTTCACTTCGGATTTATACATTGGGCATGACAATGCCTGCCACTACCGCCACTGCAATGACAACGGCATAGTACACCTCTATCGCCTTTTTCCAATATAGAGGACGCAAATCAAGTTCTTCTCGGATTTCCATTCTCCAATCAGAAGGTTTGAACTGAAATCCGGAGATGCACCATGCTGCGACAACCGCCCATCCGATCAATATGCCGGTAACTATTTTCTGACCGTTATTCGGGTCGTCTTTTAGCGTAAGTAATGCCACCAAAATTAATGAGAGATAGGGAAGTCCAATTATCCCACCAGCCCGACGCTCCACCCAATCCATGCCCCCTTCCCTTCGCAGCATATCGTAGGCAAGGATGTATGCGGTTTTATGTATCATCGCAATCAAGCGAAATAAATGAGGTCTTCCTGTTTCTGCTCTTTTCATACTTTTGTAGGTTTAAAATTCCGTATCTTCCGTCCATTCCAGAGAGTCCACCGGACAAAGCCCGGTGTTTCTCACCTCGTACCACCCGGTCAGCAGTACCCTTATGCTGTCCGGCGTATATCCCTTGACCCATGTACATTCGACAAACTTCTGGCTGCCGTCTTGGATTTCATCAAAGGTGGCATGGTTCAATAGCCCTACACGGAACTCTCCTCCCATATCTTCCTCCCTTACCTGCATGACATAGGCCGGTTGCGTATCGGGATGTGCGACCGTCCTGATTAATCAGATATTGCAAGGCTTCGCTGGGTACTTCCTGACGGGCTCCTACCGTGATATGCAGCGCAAGGTAATCCCTCCACCTTTGCGGAACTTCCGTCCGTGTGTTCTCCACCGGCTCCGCCTTGCGCCCGTCTATCCGCATCAGTGTGCTTGGCAACAGGTACATTTCGGCAATCATCAGAAAGCCGAGGGAGAACAGGAAGAAGTAACATCTGAAGGGGCTGAACCTGCGTCCCTCATAGTGCTGCATGACCGCTTCCCTTCGTGAAAACGGGTATATCCGACCATTCGATAGATAGTGGAGAATTGCGACGATTCCGGCTATCATGGCGACTGTAAACCACTCAAATACCGTGGAGTCGAAAAGGAAATGAGCGGTTGTAAGGAAGATCGGCTCATAGATAAATATCATGATGCAAAGCATCAGCATGGACTCCCCGTCGGGCGTCTTGGCTCGCCCTTGTAATGCCTCTGTGCCATTTCTCCCAACCAGAACAGGTAGTCGAAGAAATAATAGCGCCGTTGTCGTTCTTGCTCCTTATAGTCCCGTTTCTTCATTCTAAATATAATATTGGTGCTAACCGACCTTTTAGGGGAGGTTACGCCGTTTTGCTATCTACCGTTGTTTTGATTTCTTTCGTTTTAATATGTCTTTTGATTAATTCCGGTACAGAAACAAAACGTACCGAAAGGTGGAAACCGGATTTATTTCGGTACGCTTCCCCGATCGGCACAAAAAACACGCAAAAAACGAAAAATACTACTTTTAGTATTTTAGTATATTAGTTTTTGACTATATTTGCGGACATGACAACCATTTAAAAAAACTGAATTTATGAGCAAAGCAAAAGTAATCTCCGTATTGAATCACAAAGGGGGAGTAGGAAAGACTACAACCACGATCAACCTGGGCGGCGCGTTACGTCAAAAAGGGTACAAGGTTCTTTTGATCGACCTTGACGGACAAGCCAACCTGACTGAATCGCTGGGCTTCTCTGCGGAGCTTCCCCAAACGATCTACGGCGCGATGAAAGGCGAATACGACCTGCCGATCTACGAGCATAAGGACGGCCTTAGCGTCGTTCCCTCCTGCCTGGATCTCTCGGCCGTTGAAACGGAGTTAATCAACGAGGCCGGGCGGGAACTTATCTTAGCCCACCTTATCAAGGGCCAAAAGGAGAAATTCGATTATATCCTGATCGACTGTCCCCCCTCGCTGTCGCTGCTCACGCTTAACGCACTGACGGCCTCGGATCGGCTGATTATCCCGGTTCAGGCTCAATTCCTGGCAATGCGTGGAATGGCCAAACTTATGCAGGTCGTCCACAAGGTGCAGCAACGTTTGAACTCGGATCTTTCGATAGCCGGGGTTCTGATAACCCAGTACGACGGAAGAAAGAACCTGAACAAGAGCGTTTCGGAACTGGTACAGGAAACATTCCAGGGCAAAGTGTTCAGCACCCATATACGCAACTCCATTGCGCTGGCCGAAGCCCCGACACAAGGGCAGGATATTTTTCACTATGCCCCCAAATCTGCCGGGGCAGAGGACTACGAAAAGGTATGTAACGAACTGCTAACAGAAATAAAGTAACCATATGGCAAAGAAGAACGATTTAAAAAACAGTATGTCGGCCGGGCTGACCGGGGGATTAGACAGCCTGATCCAATCCACGGCCGGGCAAAAAGAGGCTCAAAAGCCGAAGAAAGCGAAAACCGTGCATTGTAATTTTGTCATGGACGAAACCTATCACCAGAACTTAAAGCTGATCGCGATCCGCAAAGGCGATTCGCTAAAATCGGTATTGCAAGAGGCTATATCTGACTACTTGGATAAAAACAGTTCCCTGCTATAACAGCGTATCGGGAATATACAGGGCAAACACTCCACAAAAGAAATTCTCCAGGAAAAAGGTACGCAAAAAGCACCCCTACACATCAAAAAGTATATTGAAAATGCGATTCCCTATAAAGAACCCGTTGGCAGGATTAATCTTGCGTATGTTTTAACCTGCAACGGGTACGATATTAATAAACGTTTGGATTAAGGTTGGGGTTGGACGTTTACGTCTTTATCTGCATCAACCCAGCCTGTTGTCTCTGCATCAAACTGGATCGGATTCAACACAGCCACTCCCTGATCAGTATAACCACCACCGAAAATCAACGTGTAGATATGACGCTTGCCCGCTACCCATGTATCTCCGAACGGAACATAAATTGTTCCGTAACTATCTGCTGAACCCAACAGATAACCTCCGGACTGCTGGATTTTGCAGGTGATCGACAGGTAACATTGATGCGCACCGTCGGCTTTTATCTTGGTATTGGTGGCTTCTTCGGAAACTTTCCATGCTGTCAGCTTCTGTGGTATATTCAGCATAGGAGTTTCTTCGGAAATATCGGTAGCTGTGGTATTACTATTGACCTCGATGGATTTGCCTTGCACTACGGTAATAAAACCTCCTCCTGTAGAGCTTTCAGGCCAATCACCCACAGCCCAACTTCCCGTTCCATCGGCTGTCGCAGGCAATGTGTAGACGCCGCCCATTTTTACATTAAAAATCTTGATGTCCTTTATATTCACCTGCATGTTATCGTATTCGGTCTTTGCTTTGAATACGACCTGTGACAGAATATGCTTGAAGTTAAATTTCACTACTCCGTTGTTCTTGTCTTTTGTCTGGCCTTTGGCTATGGCATACATCACGTCGTAGTTTTCATGAGCATTGATACCAGATCCATACTCATCGGAGCAGGAATAAGTTATCTTTTGAGTATCCTTGGTGGCTTCCCACATATAACTCCACTGCATGGCTTCATCAACCGTTCCGGGATTGAACGCGTAAAAGTCCAAAGGCTCGGTAGGCCAATAACGAAGATCGCCCGCATTTTTATAATCCCACTTATTATCTTTGTACACGATATTCACTCCGTCATGTCCAAATTCCGTGTCGACCTTTCCCATGAAGGCAGTACCATCCGCCGTAAAAGCGAACACGTCGAAATCGGTGTTCTTCAAGTTGGTGTTGGTAGTAGGGGTAGCCCTCGTTTCCGCCGCATTACTTAACACGTTAAAACCAATCGCATTTCGTGAGGAGGTTTCCACATTCGCAATCTCCTCGTCTGAGCAACCCATGAGTAGTGCTCCAAAGATTGCCCAAAACATTACTGTACTTTTTCATAAATAAAATAAATTAATTGATACATATAATTAATAAACTCGATTACTTAATAGTTGACATAGCGTTTACCCGGCATCCAATCCGCACTGAAAACTCAAATATCCGTTTATAACACTATATCCACATTCACATCATCCCAATCATCACGTCCACATCAATCCCGCACCGTCACTTCCCGGCTCGAATGGTACCTCATAATCAAAATTCAACACCAGATGCACATCACCGACATGCCCCGCTACCGGGACATCATGCACTTGGTCGCTCACGTCCTGTTCCAATACAGACATGCTGCCGGAACGGTTCTTGAGATACAGCCGGAAAACATTGGGCTCTCCTTCAAGTGCGGAATGTCCAAACGTATAGAATCCGCCTATAATCTGATTCCGTGAAACCATTCCATCAAAGAGCAGGCTCTCCGAAAGACCGGCGGGCAAACTGTCGCCGGACATGTTAAGCGAGCCGGACATGCCGGAAAGAGCAGCCCGCAAATCCGCCACCCTATCCAGTCCCCGAAGACCGTTCACCTCATACGTGTAGTGACATACCATGTTTACGGGAGTTAGCCGTACTATCTCCGCGCTTCCTCCCGGAATGTCCTTGAGGATAACTCCGTCTATATGGTCGCCACACAGCCAGGGTGGGGTGACAGCCATTGTCCGGTTATCCGGTGACCGAACATCACGCGTATCGGCAGTAAAAAGCGTGTAACTGCCGTTTCCTTTCCAAACCATCCCGTCGGTATCGTAGTTGAAGCAAATTACCCGGTAATCATTCTCGGGGAGCTCCACTTCCCCCCCCTCTCCTCCGGGGAAATCAAATATCCACGTGTTGCTTTCATCATCGGTCGGATAAAATACGACCCTCATGCCTTCAGGCTTGTCATGATTGGAAATCTTGGTCCAGTCGAATATTACCCGCACCGTGGCAAAGTGCGGATGATCGTAACATAAATCCTTATGCTCACAAGCCGTCAGTCCTATCCATAAAAATATGAACACCAGACTAAAGCGTATCCGTATCACTGCCTGCCTCCTTTCTTCCGGCTATAATTCCCCCGCCCGATCAACCACACCAAAGAGATACCCGCTTGGTCGGGCCGAACCAGCGGCGGTTTTTAGTGGTCTGCCATACATAGTGACCGTCCAAAGGGATGTACTCCTTGTACGATCCTCCAAGGTAGCCGATTCCCAACGTGAAATCCACATTGAACCGATGTCCCACAGGTAACGAGTAGCCGTAAGCCACGCCTCCCCCGTAACTCCATTTATCCCCCAAGTAACCTTTCCCACCCAATTCGAAATCATAGGTGACGATCTGCCCGTACAATCCGACATGATGCCCGGAAAACGGTTTTTCCACCGCTCTCCGACCGAACCAGCGGCGCAACTCCACATCTCCCCCATAGATACGCCAATAATTATGCTTCCGATCACTTTTCCACCAGGCATACATCCAATTCCCGGCCACAGACCAGTTCTTCCCCAAACAGAACTCAACCCCGATGTCAGGTATCAAAACAGCGTCATAAAGCAAGTTTGTTTTCACCGCCATGCAAAACGGCCGTTTCTTTACCGGAGCTATGACGGTAACGGTATCACGGATGCACAACGTATCACGTGTATGTATATATACCGTATCTCTGACGGGATTTATCGGATCACTATCATAGCATATTTTCACCATCGACGAACGAAGTTTCGGAAAATGGAATTTATACAAATATGAGTATGGCCTCCCCCCTTTCAGTCTTTTCAGTTCTCCCCCCCAATAAGGGCTGTCCTGGTTTTCCAAACGTACGATCTTCTCCAACAAACGAAGGACATCCTCCCTCTCCGGAACATTCACATCCGCTCTCACCATCGTTATAAGTCCGTTCCAGTCGCTTCCCGAAAAATGAAAATCCCACTCCAATACCGGAATCTTTATATAAGGTGATATATACCGCCACAAAACCTCTGCTCGTTTTTCAGACAGCCTTCCATTCAACAGCCCCCCTCCTTCCGGGGAAGCTCCTCCTATTATTTGAATTTTCCTGATAAGACGGACGGAGTCGTTCAATGCGGAACAGATTTTAGCAAACCGCTCCATCTCGTTCCCATTGTCAAGTAAACATGTATCTATATTTACCTTTCCTTGATGAAAATAGATCCTTACCGAATCACGCTTCTCCTGAGCGGATATTTCTCCGCTTATACTCAACACGAGCACGAACAATACACATTTAATATAAAAAAAACATCTTTTCGTCATTTAATCATTTGTTAATATGACAATCCAAACCCAGGCTTTTACACCCCCTGAATTTCAACCGCTAAAGATATGCACTTATAAACCAACCTCCAAAGCAAAAAACAAGTATTTTTAAACTTATAAATACTTAAAAAAGACAACCACACAACAGCTACAACACTTACCACAGCAGCCAATCACGCTTACACAACAATTAAAAACACTTAACATCATAAAGAAAAGTACTTAAACATACAAAAAACAGTTATTTTTGCAGGAAACATTATACTTAATAACACTAAAACAAATAAAACACAATGAAATCAAGCACAAAAGCCGCTACTTTTCTAAGTTCAATAAAAACTCAAACTTACGACAAAAAAGAAAGAGAAATGATAATAACGTATCAACAAAAAACGTGTCTTTCATCTATCCCTGCTCATGCTGGCCTTATGCGCACCCATATACATATATTCAGTTCCATTTCCCAATGAACAGTTTTATTATATTAACAGCGTATTATTCCTGTTTATCATTATGTGCACTCTCGCTTATTTTAAAAAAGAGAGTAAATCTGACCACGACCTTTTCCATTATACTGATAGCCATACATATCGAGATTTTTATCGAAATAATTTATTGCTCAATATGTAGCGGATATGAATATAGTTATCAAAGAGCATTGATAATGAGTAACATTAGTATCTCTCTCTTATTTACCATGCTTTCCATCTGTGCCTATATGAGTAATATCTCCATCCTATTGTCCTCCCTTACCATAGCTTCCTATACAATCTGCACACTTATCACCGACGAACCGTTCCTATACAGTTATCTGCCTTTGATCATCATCATATACACCATGATCCCCTTATTAGGAAGATCCTTACACAGTAATATCAGCAGCTTGCTAAAAAGTAGCAACTTGCTAAAAGAGGAAGAGGAAATGCTTTTGAAACGTCTCCAAATGAAAAAGGAAGAACTATTCGCGTTCGCCGAGTTGTTAAGCGAGAATAACCCGGAAGAAAAGACAAGCTCCCTGTTAAGCATAATAGGGGAACAATCCAAAGAAAATCTTTTTACAGCCCTTGCCGCATACCAGAAAAAGGAAAAAAGTAAACTTGATACAATCAGGAGAATATATCCCAATTTATCCCCGTCCGAATTAAACATCTGCCGTTTAATACTGCAAGACAAGACCGTCAGCCAAATATGCGAATTATTACATCGGAGTAGCGGAAACATAACCAGCCAACGAGCGAACATACGTGCCAAACTCGGACTGAAAAAAAGCGACAATTTAAAAGAAGCATTACAAGAACGCATGAGGCTGTATGAAGAAGAACACCGGCAAGAGGACTTTTCAGCCATGCGTTAGGGATTGCAGAGTAAAGCCCACAGCCTTTAGGCGAGGACTTGCAACGGAAAGCCTGACCGTCCCACAGGAACGCCCAAAAGAAAAAGAATCCCCCGAACATTCATCCGGGGGACATCCAAGCCGTCACATCAATTATAATACAGATTCAGATCATCCGTGCCAATCTCCTTTCCGTCCCGGAAAACAAGGCGTAAATCAATCCTCTCTCTGTTTTCATTGCCACAAAGATAGACATACCGGCCAACATACGCATCATACTTATCAATCAGTTCTAACGGTATGACCGGCATGGGAAAAGGATACACCTATATTGCATATAGCGGAAAATTTGTAAGATTACCCTGTACTTTATAAGGCAACATAGAAAATCTCTCCGCATGCAATTCCGGTCTTTTTCCCAGTAATGCTGTCAACGAATTGGCCCGGACATTCCCTTCGGCCTTCACTTCTATCGGCACCATTTGGGCATTACGTTGAATAACAAAATCCAACTCAAGACGCGAATTGTCTGTGTTATGGTAATAAATCGGTGACACGCCCTTACTTTTCATCTGCTGCAATACATACTGTTCAGTCATTCCTCCCTTGTATTCCTTAAATATGTCGTTTTTTAATCAAGACTTGGGCCGGATCTGTCTTGACCATAGCACCCATAAGCCCCAAATCAACCATATAGAGTTTGAAAGCCGACAGGTCTTCATAAATATCAAGCGGAAGCTCCGGTTTGGTACATCGAGGCACTTTATACAACAACCCGGCATTTACAAGCCATTGAATGGCCATCTCAAAATCATTGGCTCTGGCACCTTTTCGCAAAGCTCCGTAAATGAATTTCTTGTTTTCTTTAAATAATTGGGAAGGAATGCTGTTCCATACCATTCGGACACGCGGAACCTGTTCTTTGGGCGCATGTTTTGAGAAGTCAAGATCATAGCCTTGCAAAATCTCCGACTGTATTCTTCTGACTTCCAGCAAGGAATCCGTTTCTACATATTTGAGTACAACTTCCGGCATACCACCTACATAATAATATTGCCGAAGGAGATCCGTATATTTGTCATGCAGGAGGCTTATCGTTTCAAAATCCCCACTCATAAGCAATTTACAAGCTTCTTCTTCTCCCTTGGCGACAAGAAACTCTTCAAAGTTCATAGGAAATATATTGATGACATTTACCTTCCCTACGGGATAAGACACATCCTGATGAAGGGATATCCCCAAAAGTGAACCTGCCACAGCTATATGATACTCCGGAACCTCCTCTTTAAAATACTTCAAAGATTCCAGTGCTTCCGGGATATCTTGTATCTCATCAAGGATAATAAGCGTATCACCCGGAGTAATGTCAACGGAAGTCATCGCACGCAGCCCCCGTAAAATTCTGTCAACATTGAAATCCTGAGAAAAAAGCTGGCGTGCAAGGTTATTCTTACGGCATACCACATAAGCCTCTTTTTTGTATTCAAGTTTGGCAAACTCATGGAGCAGCCATGTTTTCCCAACTTGTCGGGCACCATTTAAAATCAGAGGTTTTCTATCCTCACGGTTTTTCCATTCTATAAGTTGTTGCAAAACAAATCTTTTCATCTACAAACAGCATTTTTATACATGTAAAAACAGCGTATAATACATTTATCCGCACTTATTTAAAGCACAAATATACTAAAATAAACAGATAATAGAAGCAATCTTATACATTTTTCCGCACTTTAATCAACTCCAATGGAAAGCAGTAGCCAATTTAGGATTGCCTTCTCCACGCTCGATGGCCACCAGCGTATTGATGCCCACGCCCGCCAGTTCGGAGAAGTTCCAGCTGATTGACCTTCAAACTCTTCCTGCACTCTTTAATCATCTTTCCTAGCTCTTTCATATTCACAACACATTGTGATTTTAGTCAGTTTTCATCCTAGTTCAAAGAAAAAAACAGCCGATAAAGCAACTATAATCATTGTATTCATATAGATTAACATCATATATTCAAGTTAATCTATATATTTACATGGATTATTTGTATATTTGCAAAAAAGGAACAACCATGTGGAATGAAATGAGCAATCCAGCTGTGCTGATGAGAATCGGCCAGCGCATCAAAGAGACACGTATCAGGCAGCATATCACGCAGGAAGAACTGGCAACGCTTCCGGTGTAAGCCCCTTGACCGTTGCGAACATCGAGAAGGGCAAATCGGTATCGCTGCTGTTGTTCATCAGCGTACTCCGCTCGCTCGGCCTGCTGGAGAACCTGGAGCAACTGGTACCGGAAATCCGGGTCAGCCCGATAGAGCTCAAAAAACTGCAAGGAAAGAAACGCTACCGTGTACGCCATTTAAAACAAGATAACCATGAATGATTTGATAGTAGATGTAAAGCTATGGGGAGAAAGCGTAGGCTCTCTCTATTGGGAAAAGGAAAGCAATGCCGCCTTGTTCGACTATGAACGGAAGTTCATCCGCTCCGGTCTTGACATTTCTCCCATCATCATGCCCATCAGCCAGTACAGGAACACCCCCTACCGGTTCCTTGAAAACCGTACCGACTGTTTCAAGGGGTTGCCCGGCCTGTTTGCCGATTCACTGCCGGACACTTTCGGAAACCAGATCATCAATGAATGGTTTGCCAGCAAGGGATTGTCCGGAGAAGAGATTACCCCTTTAGACAGGCTTTGCTATGTAGGCAAACGTGGCATGGGCGCACTGGAGTTTGAGCCGTCCTCGCCAATCAACGGCATGAACGAATCATCAGTGCTCCATATCGAGGAACTGACTGAGCTTGCCAAATCCGTATTCACGGACAGAATGGCTTTTCAGGTCCAACTGCGCCAGGAAGGAAGAAACATTCTGGATATACTGAAAGTGGGAACATCTGCCGGAGGTGCCAAGCCCAAGGCCATCATCGCCTACAACGATATTACCGGAGAGGTACGCTCCGGACAGGTAAAAGCTCCTGAAGGATTCGGGTATTGGCTGTTGAAATTTGATGGCGGCAAATACAGCGAACACACGCAGATAACGGACAATCCACAAGGAATAGGAAATATCGAATATGCCTATCACCGGATGGCAAAAGCCTGCGGTATCGATATGATGGAATGCCGGTTACTTCAGGAAAAAGAGTCATATCACTTTATGACACGACGTTTGACCGTATGGAAGACGGAGAGAAGATCCATGTACAGACATTGGCCGGGCTTGCCCACTATGACCGTGACCAACGCCATTCATACGAAGAGATATTCCGTATCATGCGGCAGATGAACCTCCCTTATCCAGAGCAGGAGGAACTATACCGAAGAATGGTGTTCAACGTCATGAGCCGGAACCATGACGACCATAGCAAGAACTTATCTTTCCTGATGGATAGACAAGGGAAGTGGAAACTGGCCCCAGCATACGACCTCTGCTACTCATACACACCGGGCGGCAAATGGACGAACCGCCACCAGCTGTCACTCAACGGCAAACAAGACAATTTCACGATGGAAGATCTGCAAAAGGTAGGTGAGAACATGGGTATCCGGAAACACAAACAGATTATCGAAGAGATACAGGAAACCGTATCGCATTGGCATGAGACTGCCAAGGATTGCGGGGTCAAGCCGGAACACGCCGATTTTATCGGAGAAAACCTGCTCTTGTTCGGCAAGCAACTGCATACGATCCATATGCCGGACATTGCCAACGAACAAGAGCAGGCTTTCATGAAGGCTATGCGAAATGATGACTTCAATACCATTCTGAAACTGAAGATGAGAGGATATCAGCCATCGGAGAACACACTGAAAAGCCTCCAGCCGGATGTATCCGCCACCACCTTCATCGCTGCCGCCAAAATCTTCCAAATGGAAGGGATGCTAAAAAGCCTTCAGGACATAAAACCCGCGCAAAGCCCGATTACAGGCGGCAATAAACGTAGCATGGAATTGGGGGATTAGCACACAAACTACATCGCGCACAATTCAATATAACAGTAAATATATTAATTGTTATATATCATATTTTGATTTAACAATTAATATATTTACCTTTGTAAAATGACAACGAATCACATCACCCAAGCCATGGCCAATCCGGAAATCATAGTGGAACTGGGCAGACGATTTAAGGAATACAGGCTAACCTATAGGCTCACCCAAAAAGAGGCTGCCGAGAAAGCCGGTGTCAGCCTTATCACCTTACGCCAGTTTGAGAACGGGAAGGCCTATAACATCAATATGGGCAACTTTCTTGCCCTGTTACGAGTAGTGGACTGTCTGGAACAGATGGATGATCTGATGCCGGAAATACCTGTTTCAGCCTATACAATGGAACGAATAATGAATAAAAAAGCCGAAAAGGATAAGACATGGAAAATAATGTTGTGAGTGTTATGTTATGGGGAGAAGAAGTCGGAAAGCTCTATTGGGACGAAAGAAACAAAAGAGCCGTCTTCAACTATCATCCGGATTCATCAAGAAAGGAGTGGAAATCGCCCCACTGACCGCTTCTGTCAAAAGGACCGGCGGCAAAGGGTATGCCCATACTCGGAAACAAAGAAAAAGACTTATCAAGGTCTCCCACCGTTTTTGGCAGATTCATTGCCTGATCGGTGGGGTAACATGGTCTTCGACCAATGGGCGGCACAAAACCATATCCCCAAGCGCAAACTCACACCGGTAGATAAACTGTCTTTCATCGGGAAACGGGGAATGGGAGCCTTTGAGTTCATCCCGGCCACTCCTGGATTGGAATCCTCTTCCACTCTCCAGATAGAGAGTTTATACCAACTGGCACGCCGTATCTTTGAGGAACGGGAGGAAATATCCGTGCAAGATGACGAAGCACTGCAACTGCAAAGTATCTATGAGATAGGTACATCAGCCGGAGGGCAGCACCCGAAAGCCATCATCGCCATCAATGAAACGACACATGATATACGTTCCGGCCAAGTCCCTTTACCGGAGGGCTATACCTACTACATATTGAAGTTTGCAGAAGGGGACGATTTTCCGTTCACGCAAATGGAAATGGTATATTATGAGATGGCAAAGGAAGCCGGGATTACGATGATGCCTTCCCGACTCATTCAAATTGAGGGAAAACATCACTTCCTGACGGAGCGTTACGATAGGATAAACGGAGAGAAGATACATACACAGACACTTGCTGCCATGAATCCGGATGCAACGAGCTATGAGGATTTGTTTGAAGTCTGCCGAAAACTGAACATCCCGGCAAGCGAACAGTCCGAACTCTACCGTAGGACGGTATTCAATATCATGGGCGGCAATGTGGATGACCACATCAAGAATTTCTCTTTCCTGATGGAAAGAAACGGCACATGGCACATCACCCCAGCCTACGACATGACATTCACCACCAATTTGGACGGTGCGGCATACGAAAACGCACACTCCATGAGCATTGCAGGAAAAGATAACGACATCACGGAAGATGACCTGATGCAATTTGCCAAACAGAACGGAATAAAGAATGCGAAAAGGATAATCGAAGAAGTCAGCCTTGCCATCAGCCATTTTTACGATTATGCCACCAATCATCAAATCGATGACTATTGGAAAGACCGCATCGAAGAGCATCTTTCCGGTTTGGTATCTCCGATCATAGGGAAAACCATGAAACACTACCTGCCCACCATTGTCGAACCCTACGAGACAGAGGATGGCTTTTTGGTATCAGAAATCAACATCATCGAAAACACCCGGCATGATTTCCGTATCGAGGCCTTCATAAACGGAAAGCGACAGAAATACATTGCCGGGCGTAAAAGCGATTTGGCTGCTGAAGTCATTGCCAAAGGCAGAAACAAGATGCCCGTTGAGAACAAGAAAGAACTTGTGGAACGGTTGTTACTGCCTTTAGCTAGAAGATAAAAACAGACGAATAGCGACACTATTACATTAATAAAAAGTCTGTTCTTGTTCGGCAAGCAACTGCATACGATCCAAATCCGGACATTGCCAACGAACAAGAGGAGGCTTTCATGAAGGCTATGCGAAATGATGACTTCAATACCATTCTGGAACTGAAGATGAGAGGATATCAGCCATCGGAGAACACACTGAAAAGCCTCCAGCCGGATATATCCTCCACCACCTTCATCGCTGCTGTCAAAATCTTCCAAATGGAAGGGGTACTAAAAAGCCTTCAGGACATAAAGTCTGCGCAAAGCCCGATTACAAGCGGTAATAAACGTAACATGGAGCAAACAAATTTACTATTCAATTTTCAGTTTTTTTCTATTTCTATACTACTGTACGCCATAAAATAACGAAGAAACTTATTCCTATATCAATTCATAATCAATAACATACAATTCACCAAGAATATTAGGGAATGCTACAGTATCATATATCACCTGCCCTACTCCATTAAAATTACCCGGAGATATTACAGATGCTACAACACCATGATAAGCTGTGGGAGAAAAAGAAAGATCTGCTAATCCATTTATCCCAATAACATTTTTCTGTACACCAGCATTATTAACATTACAAAAAAATTGCATAATGAATAGTTTGATGTAAATTTACAGCAGCATTAGGAAGATGCACAAAATATAATATATCTCCATTATTACATTTAGCTAAATCATGATAGGTATTTATTTTTTGTATCATACTTTCTAAAGAAGCTCCAAAAGGATTAACTGAAATTCTTTTTCCTGTTGCCTGTTCTATAATTCCTCTAACTAAATTAGCACACCCTCCACCATTTGTAGGTAAATTAACATTCAAATTCTGAGTATTAGTAATAAATTGTGTAATCAATTGTCTATCATTTATACTTATAGCCATATATTATAACTCATGTTCTCCTACTCTCTCAAAGGCTTTTCGGAACCTGCCTATAAAAACTGTCTCTGTAAGCTTACCCCACAAATCTACCCTATAATCCCCAAACCGCTATCATCCCTTTTCTGAATGCCATTGGAATTTTTTCCGAATACATAAGTTAGAAGATGAAAAAAGATTGTATTCAAAGTTTTTTTGGTTCTTTTTTTGAAAAAAGAACCGCTGGCCAAAAAATCCAACGGTTACTTTACTTTCGGAAAAATATGCAATGAAGTTTATAGGCCGAATGAGGAACGCAGCTTCTTCATGGCATTCTCCACATCAAAGAAAGACACATCCATAAGATCTTCTCCCCATGCTTCCGGAAAGTCAAGAATGGAACGTCCGTTATTAAGAACCGCATCACGGATGGCTTTCATCACATTCTGCCGAGTCGGTTCCAGCTTGAAGAAAAGGCAATGCCTGACTGCCATTGTAAGGGTATCATCATCTATAAAGAAACGGATGGTGACGGTCATGTGTACCTGCGTCCGTTTCTCCAGTTTCTTCTTTTTAGTTTCCAGTTTGGCCAACCGGGAAACATAGAATGAAGGGATATGTTTCCCGGATTCAACGCAAGTCTTCATCGCTTCATGTATTTCAGCGATGCCGTCACGTATATCCGTCAAGTCGGTGCAGTTGGATGCAACCGTATAAGCCGATAACTTTTTCATCTCAAAAGCCGTTTTTATATGGCAAAAGCCCTGTTTGTGAAACTTATAATATATGAATCTCCTTATCACCTACCTTCTCGTCCGATACGACCAATACCTCGTACTTCATCCTCTTGTAATTATAGACTACGGCAAGCGTATTAAAGCCACCGTTATCATACCGCCTGTCATAAACGGTATGTACATACTCATACATCGCATTCCCCATCATGAACTTTACGGAAACATCCGTAAAGTAAAATGCCACCGCATAAGCCAGCGTTTTTCTTTTTATCAACCTTTTTTGTTTTCATAACCATTTGTCCTTTATTGTTTTCTGATAAAATATTCAATGGCCGAATGAACCAATATATAATGTGTGGGTGTCTGCCTGCACTGTTCCGCATAAGGATTATAGAACTGGAGAGCCAGCGCATGGTATAATTCCGGCAATTCCCGCTTGATTCTCGCCGTAAGCAGCCGATAGGAGCATTTTCTACCGTACTTCATCAGCTCACGCCATTTGTCCTGTGTTATTTCCGTGCAATTCGTCTCGTAAACCATAACTTCCGTTTTTAAGTTCAATATTCCGGTTGGAAAGCGGAAAGGGGTTGTTCCCTCTCCGTTTATTCTCTAATCAATTCAGGCAAGCTTTTACCGTTATACCGGTTTTCAGTCCTTTATCCAGCTGCACGGTCAACCCACGAACATTCACCTCTTGAATTTGAGAAAGAAGCACATAACCCCATTCCCATTCTTGAATATGGCAATAACCGAAAAAAAGCCAGTCACCGTCTTCCTGCTGTTCGGCTTCCGTTACCAACCATACCACCGAAGAAAAAGGAAGGAAAAACCTTGCGATGACTTCCGCATTAAGCCCCTGCCCCTCTTTTGAGTACAAAGGGTTGGCTTCAAACACATTCTTTAGTTGTTCCGTCACTGTAATCATATGTCACATTTTTAAAGGGTTAAACTTCTAATTTTATGCTTCAGCTAGATTTAAAGACCTTTTTTTAAAACCCCTTTCCGGGATGGCCTTTTCTTTCTGCCGACTTTTTTTTGAGCTTCATACCCCATCTGAGTTTATAAGCCTTTTTTTTACGGCACACAACAAGAAGGAAGGAGGGATTGAGAAAAGTTTTGGACGACAAAAATGTTGGGGACAGGCGAAGCCGTCCGGCGTATTTTTTCGGTACAAAGGCGAAGACCGGAACTCTTTCGTATCCATCCACCGAAA